>ERZ888423.283-NODE-283-length-54330-cov-9.340470_pt1 | contig 54330 bp, 57 predicted proteins | sample MGYA00520523_ERZ888423 | MGnify/ENA primary metagenome ERZ888423 (study PRJEB32303, sample SAMEA104408611) | aquatic metagenome | biome: Brackish water; feature: Pelagic; material: water | place: Baltic Sea | collected 2014-06-08T10:24:00 | depth 30,27 m ... | reverse complement strand
GGATAGCCCCATGCGCATGGCTACCGTGTGCTTGCCTGCCAAACGGTCCGTCTCTATGTCACGCATGTTGTTTAGGTTTAGCACCGAAGCAGCCAAAAAGCCAATCGCCAGCCCAGGTAATAAGACCAGAGGCTCCCAGACATGATGTTGCAGAAGGTAGGATCCCATCACCCCGACGGGTCCAAAAAAGGCTAAGACAAATACATCCCCCCAGCCACGGTATCCATAGGTCCATCCCATAGTATAGCCGCGTGCTGCAAGAATCGCTAGCACGCCTATTAGCCCGAAACTGATAGCCACCCACAAGGGCATACCTGCGGTGCCCATCCAGATGGTACCTACGGTAAACAAGATAGAGAGCAACGTCATGATGTTCACAGCCCGTTGCATGGAGGCCATCGTGAGCGCTCCGCTTGCTACGGCGCGTGCTTCAATGCCATCCTGACCCTGTCGGTGCGCATCCGCCCCCGTCAAACTATCCCCTAGATCATTGGCCAAATTGGACAAAAGTTGGTAACTGGTCGCAGTCAAAACCGTCAAAACGAAGATAATCCCATCAAAAGACCCATGGTCTGCCGCAATCAACGTTCCCAAAGCGATGCAGGCCAAGGCCAATGGCAACGTTCTAGGTCGAGCGGCATGCAGCCAAGGAAGCCATGCTGCCATCAAGGGAAAATCGGAAATTGACCAAAGTCAGGATCGCGCTTTTCTAAAAAGGCACGTTTGCCTTCTTGCGCTTCATCCATCATATAGTACATCAAGGTGGCGTCACCTGCAAACTCCATGAGGCCGCGTTGGCCATCTAATTCTGCATTTAATCCGCGTTTGATCATGCGCAAGGCCATGGGACTGCGCATGATCATCATTTCACACCATTCTATTGTGGTAGCCTCTAAGTCGGCAAGGGGCACAACTTTGTTGACCATCCCCATGTCTTCCGCTTCTTTTGCCGTGTATTGTTGGCATAGGAACCAAATCTCGCGCGCCTTCTTTTGGCCCACGTGTCGGGCTAAATAGTTGCTCCCGAATCCCGCATCAAAACTGCCCACCTTGGGCCCGGTTTGTCCAAAGCGTGCATTGTCTGAAGCAATGGTAAGGTCACATACCACATGGAGCACATGACCCCCGCCAATAGCATATCCATTCACCATGGCCACTACGGGCTTGGGAATTTCTCGAATGCGCTTATGAAGGTCCAAGACATTCAATCGCGGAACTCCATCTTCCCCAACATAGCCCCCCACTCCTTTCACGTTTTGATCACCGCCACTGCAGAATGCTTTTTCTCCAATACCCGTAAGAACCACCACCCGGATATCTGAACGCTCTCGACAAATGTCAAATGCTTCGATCATCTGAGTGCTGGTTTCAGGCCGAAAAGCATTGTACACCTCAGGCCGGTTAATGGTGATTTTTGCTATGCCTTGATAGAATTCAAAAAGAATGTCCGAATAGGTTTTAATGGGGGTCCAAGTAGCTGTTTTCATATCGGTAAAATTACGGCGCAAAGCGCTGTTTGTAGGCTTTTTCGCTGGCTTCAATTGGCGTAAATACTTCTAGAATGGTAGGGAGCTGAGCCTGGACAAAGTGTGCCCAAGCCGATTCCCATGATGCTTTATCGTGGGCACTACAATAGGCCATGCCATAATGCTGGGCCAGTAGTTCCGCATTTCGACGATGGTGCATGGCATATTGGTCGTCATGAATCTTTGAATCGATTGACCCTTCTAACCATCGGAAAATTTGACCTCCCCCATTGTTGAGGATGATGATTTTAAAACCTAGGGGCAAAGTTGCCTGCAACAACGCATTGCTGTCATAGAAAAAGGCCAATTCACCGGTAATGAGCCATGTAGGGCGCTTACTTATTATCGCGGCCCCAAGAGCGGTGGACGTACAGCCATCAATGCCACTTGCCCCGCGGTTGGCATAATGCCGTTGTTTCCCTTTCCACCCTCCATATGCCCAAGTATGAACGCCATAGCGAACCGCAGTGCTGTTTGCCCAGTGCACATCAAGATCCGCTGGCGCATGCTGAGCAATGGCTTCTTGCACCCACAAATCTGACCATGTCGAGGGCGTGTAGGCTGTCCGTTGACGCCAAATTCTTGCCCAATCATCTTCATAGGTAGGGGAAACACTGGCCAAGGTTTGTAGCCCTTCACAAGGGGACATTCTGGTCACTTCTTTAAGGCTTCCAAACATGTCAGGATCTGGCGATGATGGGCCAATATGCCAATGTGGCGTTCCTGCTAATATATTTTTTGACTGTTTGGCAATCCATGCTCCGCCAATAGTCACTACCGCATCAACCCTAGCTGCAGGGGCGTGTTCCCACGCGTCTTCTAACTGTATGGTCAAGTTTGAAGGTAGGTTGGCAAGGTGCTCTGCGGCAATGAGCCATCCTTTGGCCTTGAGCGTATCAACAGCACGACGAATTGAACCCCAAGCTGGATTCCACTGGCCAATGACCAAGAGCGGCCGATGTGCTTCTTTGACCCACTCAGGGAAGACCATACAACCCTCTTGTGCTTTGGGCATGGTCAGCGTCCAAGACTTGGCGTAAGGAGGTAAATTCGGCAAGCCATACAGCGGCTCCACAAGTGGCACATTGATATGCACCGGGCCTTCTTGGATATGCTGAAGCGCAGACGATAACACAGCCCAATTCTCCGAAAGGGTTGCATCGGGATCCAACAAAGCCTTCCCCCGCAAATGGCCCTCAAAAATATTTTCTTGTCGAATACTCTGGCCGTGACCTTGGTCAATGAGCGCTTTGGGTCGATCTGCGGTGATGACCAATAAGGGGACTCTTTGGTAGAATGCCTCCGCAACGGCCGGCGCATAATTCAGGGCGGCGGTACCGCTCGTGCAAACAGCACAGGCCACACGTCCTGACGCAATCGCCGCACCCATCGCCATATGGCCAGCCACACGCTCATCCAGACTCGTTACTGAGGTAAAGCCTGCCAAATGGCCAGCCTCAAGCAAAGGGGCATTCCTACTGCCTGGAGAGGTCACCCAAAGCACCGGATCTAATGCGCGCACGGCATGCACCACAAGCGCAGCCAAAGATTGAAAAGTATTGGTCATTTATCCGAAGATAACACGCTCAAGTGTCTTTAGTTTTTGCTCGGTCTCTTCCCACTCTTCTTGCGGTTTGCTTTTGGCAGTTATACCTCCGCCCGCATAACAGAGCAGACCATCTTGACCCCATTCCAAACAGCGCAAATTAACGTAATACACGGCGCGTTGACCTGAATCCCAGCCAAAATAGCCTGCATAAAATTTGCGGTCATATCCTTCTCGTTGACGTATGAAGGTGGCTGCTTGAGCGCGAGGCAGTCCACCCACCGCAGGGGTTGGATGTAGAGCCTGCGCTACTTCGTTCGCGGATGATCCATTGCGTTCTCCATGAATGATAGAGCAAAGATGTTCGACAGGCCCCGCGTTCAGGACGTTGGGACCTTCTATCGTGAGATTTTTACATCCTAGTACGTGCAGCATGTGCGTAATATCACGGGTAACCACATGTTGTTCTTCTCTCTCTTTGGTTCCCCATGGACCCTGAATCCCCGCTACCCGGGTGCCCGCCAAACTCATGGTTTTGACAGAATTTTCTTGCATTTCAACCAAACATTCGGGTGTAGCGCCCATCCACAAACTCTGACCCGCACGATGCACCATGTAGACCGTCGCTTGTGGGTAATGAACGCAAAGCCGCTCATAGGTTGAGACCGGGTCAATGCCAGGGTCTGGATAGGCTTTACAACGCGAAAGGACCACTTTTTCTAAGGCCCCCTCATCGCACGCCTTAACCGCTTTTTCCACTAAAGCCTGATACGAGAAGGCATCATGAGAGCTTTGCACCGAAAGTATAGGGCGTTCAAGGCCCTTCAGGGCCTCTCGGGCAAGGGTGAGGGCCTCTTGACCCTCCACTTCGGCCCCAACAGAAAAACGTTCGGGCACACCAAAAAAAGGAGAAAAAACAAATGGGCCGATTGCTTCAGATGACAGCGGTAGGCATAAAATTGCATTGCCTGGCTCACGAATGAGCGCAAATGCCTTCATGGTCGTTCTTTTAAACTGCGCTCAATGATGGCGTTGGTCATTTTAACAAAAGAAATCAGGGCACCTTGATCATCGGTTACGCGTATCTCCAGCACATGCGATCGGCGGCCTTTGTGCAAAAAGCGCGCTGTGGCATGCACAAAACCATCTCGTGCAGAACGAAGATGGTTGGCGGCAATCTCTTGTCCTACGGCAACATAGGAATAAGGCTCCTCCATAAAAACCTGTGATGCGGCTGAGCCCACCGTTTCTGCCAAGGATACCGTGGCGCCACCATGAAGCAACCCTACTGGTTGTAAATGTTTGGTTGTTACCGGCATACGTGCAGTGAGCGAATCCTCTGTTATTCCGGTGTATTCTATGGAAAGTGTCTCCATCAAGGTGTTGGCACATCGTTCGTTCAAAATGGCCAGAATTTCCTCGTTTGTCATAGGGCAAAGATACGCGGAAGGACTACCTTTGAGGCTTACCTTCATTTGTACCGAAGTCATGATTGATATCACTTTACCGGACGGTTCAGTACGTTCGTACCCCGCAGGAACCTCCGCGATGGAGGTTGCCACCTCCATCTCACGCGGGCTTGCTCAAAATGCGCTAACAGCCAAATGGGAAGGAAGCTCCGTTGAGCTAAACGATCCTATACTCGCATCTGGCCGATTGGTCTTTTATACCTGGGACCAACCCGAGGGTAAAGCAGCGTTTTGGCACTCCAGCGCGCACGTTCTTGCTCAATCGATCTTGCATTTTTATCCCGATGCTTTATTGACCATTGGACCTTCCATTGACAGTGGTTTCTATTATGATGTAGATTTTCAAGGAGCTGCTTTTGGGGAAGGAGACTTCCAAAAAATCGAACAGCAAATGCTTGAATTTGCCCGCGAAAAGGCTGAATTCAGGTTGCGCCCTGTACCTAAGGCGGAAGCATTGGCCACCTATGCGAACAATCCCTTTAAAACGGAGTTGATCCAAAATCTTGAGGACGGCACCATCACCTTCTGCGACCATAGCAACTTTACAGACCTATGCCGCGGAGGCCACATCCCAAATACCGGGGCCATCAAAGCAGCCAAGGTCATGAGCATGGCGGGTGCCTATTGGCGCGGCAATGAAAACAATCCACAATTATCCCGCGTTTACGGTATTTCTTTCCCCAAGGCATCTATGCTACAAGAGCATTTGACTTTGCTTGAAGAGGCGAAAAAACGCGACCACCGTAAACTCGGCAAAGAATTAGAACTTTTTACCTTTTCAAAGCGCGTGGGGCAAGGGCTTCCTCTCTGGCTACCCAAAGGAGCTGCTCTCCGTGAGCGTTTAGAGCAGTTCCTCAAAAAAGCCCAAAAGAAAGCAGGATACCAAGGCGTTATTACCCCACACATCGGAAACAAGGAATTGTACGTCTGTTCAGGCCACTATGAGAAATACGGCAAAGACAGTTTTCAGCCTATTCTCACACCGGAAGAGGGAGAAGAGTACTTCTTGAAGCCCATGAACTGTCCGCACCATTGCGAAATCTATAAATCCTCACCCCGCTCTTATCGCGACTTGCCTTTGCGTTTTGCAGAATTTGGCACGGTCTACCGATATGAGCAGTCAGGCGAGCTGCATGGCTTGACCCGTGTGCGTGGATTTACCCAAGATGATGCCCACTTGTTCTGTACGCAGGATCAACTTCTGGAGGAGTTTAAGAAGGTCATTGACTTGGTGTTATACATCTTTAAAACGCTTGACTTTGAGCATTATACAGCCCAAATAAGCCTGCGTGACCCAGAGGATCCGGGCAAATACATCGGAGAAGTTGAAAATTGGGAGAAAGCAGAACAAGCCATCATACAAGCAGCAGCAGATAAAGGGCTTGATACGGTCATTGAATACGGCGAGGCGGCTTTTTATGGCCCCAAGTTGGACTTTATGGTCAAAGATGCGCTCGGACGCTCTTGGCAGCTCGGCACCGTGCAAGTAGACTATAATTTGCCGGAACGTTTTGAACTAGAATATAAGGGTGCAGACAATGAAATGCACCGCCCTGTGATGATTCACCGTGCGCCTTTTGGTTCAATGGAACGCTTTGTGGCGGTTTTATTGGAGCATTGTGCCGGAAACTTCCCACTTTGGCTCACGCCAGACCAAGTCATTATACTGCCAATATCAGAACGTTTTCACGACTATGCAAAACAGGTTGTCAGTCTGTTAGAAATGTCCGATATTCGCGCCCTCATTGACGATAGGAATGAGAAGATCGGAAGGAAGATCCGCGATGCGGAAGTCAAGAAGATTCCTTTCATGTTGATCGTGGGTGAGAAAGAAGTTGAAAGTGGCCAATTGTCGGTGCGCCGACACGGTCTAGGTGACCTCGGAACCTTTGACGTTAAAGGATTTAGCGACATGGTGAACGAAGAAATTGACAGCCGCCTAGCCGCTTTTTAACACATGTTTGAACAGTAACTAAAACGCATTAACTCTGGCACAGCCCTTCAGAAAAGGTGGACGCGGACGAGGCCCTTACCGGCCCGTAGTTCCGGAAAACCCGCACAAAATCAACGACGCGATCCGCGAATCTCAGATTCGTTTGATCCTCGAAGGTCAAGAACCCATTGTCATTTCCTCTCAAGAGGCATTGGCCATGGCACAAGCCGAAGAACTCGACTTAGTCATGATTGCAGAAAAGGCTGACCCGCCTGTTTGTAAGATCATTGACTACAAAAAGTTCCTCTATGACCAAAAGAAAAAGCAGAAGGAGATTACGGCCAAAGCGCAAAAAGTAGTGATTAAGGAAATCCGGTTTGGACCCCAAACAGATGACCATGACTATGAGTTTAAGCTCAAACATGCACGTAAGTTTTTGGAAGAAGGCGCTAAGCTGAAATCCTTTGTGTTCTTCCGGGGACGCTCCATCATCTACAAAGAGCAAGGAGAATTGCTCTTATTGCGCCTAGCGCAAGATGTTTCGGACCTGGGCAAAGTGGAGGCACTCCCCCACCTAGAAGGCAAGCGGATGTTCATCCTGATCGCACCGATAAAAAAGAAATAATCAGCAACCCTAAATCGAAGGAACAATGCCTAAGATGAAAACCAAGTCCAGCGCAAAGAAGCGCTTTAAGCTCACTGGCACTGGACAAATCAAGCGTAAGCACGCCTTCAAGAGTCACATCTTGACCAAAAAGGCGAAAGACCGCAAGCGTCGTTTGACGCATGCCACGTTGGTACACAAAGCCGACGTTAAATCCATCAAGGAGCAGTTAGTTCTGTAATCCTTTATTGGTATCCATTAACCCTGTGCAAACGCCCCTAAGAGTAGTTACCTCTACCGCGCTGCCAAAAAAAATGTAAACTATGCCACGTTCAGTAAACAATGTCGCCTCACGTGCCCGTCGCAAACGGGTAATGGCTATGGCCAAAGGCTACTTCGGTCGCCGCAAAAATGTGTGGACGGTCGCCAAAAACGCCGTTGAGAAAGGTCTGCAGTATGCATACCGTGATCGCCGCAACAAAAAACGCAATTTCCGCGCATTGTGGATTGCCCGTATCAATGCTGGAGCCCGTATCAACGGAATTTCCTACAGTCAATTGATGGGTAAGCTTCATGCAAACAGCATTGAACTCAACCGTAAGGTATTGGCCGATTTGGCCATGAACCATCCGGAAGCGTTTAAAGCCGTAGTGGATAAAGTAAAATAAAGGGGTTCTTGCTGATTACCCAAGAGCCGGCGCGTTGCGCCGGCTTTTTTTTGCTTGCCCCTTTTTCGGGCACAAGCAAAATCCTGTCCAATTACAACTTCGTATACCAAGGCATGCCCTGGTCATCCCATATTTGGATCGCCACAGCCCCACTGCGCTCTTCGCGCACGCGAACTGCCGCTTTGGGCAACTGCATGTCGGTCAAATGCTCAGGGCGGACATACCACACCTGGTCAATGACAAAAGCAGCTGGATGAGCTTTTAAGGGGGGGGGTACATGGCTCAGAGGACGTGCATTAATCCGGCCAAAGGCGTGCGCCATGGCATGCGTCTTTGGCGCCGAATAGATTTGTTCTGGGGCACCACTCTCGACAATACTACCATCCCGCATGACGTCAATTCTATCGGCCCATTCCATGGCATCCCGCACATCGTGTACCACCATCACCACAGTTGCCCCACTGCGTAATTGCCACTCGCGGAGTAAATCTTGTAATCTTCTTTTATGGTAGGCGTCTAGATGCGAAAAAGGCTCATCTAAGAGCAAGGCGCCAGGACGTCCAATCAAGGCTTGCCCCAGGGCTAGGCGCTGCAATTCTCCTCCGGATAAACCACGGGCTTTCTCTGTGAGCGCAGGCGCCAGATCTAGGCTTTTAATCCAATGTCTTACTGCACGGTCTTCTGCCGCTTCCGAGCGAATACTCGCAAATTCTAACAAGTTATCGCGCACCGTTTTGTAGGGCATCTGACCAAAGTCTTGACGAACCATTTTAATACGCGGATGGCCTGGCACAAGGGGAACGCGAATATGCGGCGTCTTCCCATACCACACCTTCCCTTCGTCCGGCACCATCCGGGCACCTAAGATGTTCAGAAAGGTGCTTTTGCCAGAACCCGAAGGTCCCAGCAAAGCCACAATTTCGCCGCTTTCAGCCTCCCAATCAGGGACAGAGAGCAGAAACCGCTCAAAGCCATGGAGAATCTCAGAGACACGAAGGCGTATCGCCATTAGAGGTGGATAACTTCATCATAGGCGGCAGCAGTCGCTTCCATCACCGCCTCACTCATGGTGGGGTGTGGATGGACCGTCTTTAATAGCTCCATGCCCGTTGTCTCAAGTTTGCGCGCGGCGACGATCTCTGCGATCATTTCCGTTACATTGGCACCAATCATGTGTGCGCCTAGGAGCTCACCATACTTGGCGTCATAGATCATTTTTACAAAGCCATCTTTTGCACCGGCAGCAGAAGCTTTTCCGGAAGCACTGAAAGGGAACTTGCCCACCTTGATATCATAGCCCGCTTCTTTGGCCGCCTTTTCCGTCATGCCTACCGAGGCAATCTCGGGAGAACAATACGTGCAACCCGGAATATTTCCATAATCCAATGGCGCTGGGTGGTGTCCTGCAATGGCCTCGACACAGATGATACCTTCTGCTGAAGCCACATGTGCAAGGGCTTGTCCCTTGACAATGTCACCTATGGCAAAATAACCAGGAACGCTGGTTCGGTAAAAATCATCTACCACAACATGCCCTTTGTCTGTTTTGATACCGACAGACTCAAGCCCAATATTTTCGATGTTGGTCGATACGCCCACGGCACTCAATACCACATCACACGTGAGGGTCTGCTCCCCTTTCGCATTCTTATAGGTGACAACACATCCCTTGCCCGACGTATCCACCTTGGTGACTTCCGTGCCCGTTTGAATGTCAATGCCATTCTTTTTAAAGGTCCGTTCCAAAGCTTGCGACACGTCCGCATCTTCATTTGGCACAATCGCAGGCAAGTACTCCATGATGGTCACCTTGGTCCCCAAAGCATTATAGACATAGGCAAACTCTACGCCGATGGCTCCTGAGCCCACAATGACCATAGATTCTGGCTGAATTGCCAGCGTCATGGCCTCACGGTAACCCATAATTTTCTTTCCATCCTGAGGCAAATTAGGAAGTTCACGTGAACGGCCTCCTGTTGCCAGGATAATATTTTTTGCGCTGAGGATTTTTGTGCCATCCTCCCCTTTGACTTCTACTTTTTTTCCGGGCAAGATCTTTCCGTAGCCCATGACTACGTCAATCTTATTTTTCTTCATCAAAAATTGAATGCCCTTGCTCATGCCATCGGCTACATCGCGGCTTCGCTTGACCACTTTGCCAAAATCGTGCTTGGCCTCTTTTACTGTGATCCCATAATCTTCGGCATGTTGAATATATTCAAATACTTGGGCGCTCTTAATCAAGGCCTTAGTTGGAATACAGCCCCAATTCAGGCACACGCCACCTAAATTTTCTTTTTCTACAATGGCCGTTTTGAGACCTAGTTGACTGGCACGAATGGCCGCTACATATCCACCTGGGCCCGAACCCACAACCATCACATCGTATTCCATCGTCATTTAATTAATTGCTTCACAAAGGTAGGTAGGCCGTGGCAGAAATTTCTACCCGAACCCCTTTTGGCAAACCAGCCACCGCGACGGTCTCACGTGCCGGGGAAGAATCACCAAAAACTTGCGCGTAATACGTGTTGACTTGAGAAAAGAGGGCCATGTCTGACAAGAAAATGCTGCATTTCACCACATCGCTCGGCTGTGCTCCTGCTGCTGCCAAAACAGCGCAGAGGTTGGCTAAAACCTGTTGAACTTCTTCGCCTAATGTGGCCATTTTTAATTCGCCTGTGGCTGGATCTAAGGCTATTTGACCTGAAATAAAAAGGAAATCTCCTGCTCGAACTGCCTGACTATAGGGGCCAAAGGGTTCTGGGGCGGTAGAACTGTGCACTATCTGTCGCATGGTATGAAGGAATTTCATGCAAATTCGGTAATCTTTGGGACATGGAAGTGTTTTCGAATGAAACCACCAACGAAACGTGCATCATCAAAAACAAACGCAGCCCGCATGCCTCTTAACACACAGCTAAAACTTGTTGTTCTGGACAACCTGGATTCCTTCACCTACAACTTGGTGCACCGCTTAGCCCCTATGGTGGCGGAAATTCAGGTTGTACGCAATGATGACGAAGAAGCGATGTCGGCCATTGCGCAGGCAGATGGCCTGATTTTATCCCCTGGCCCAGGCCTTCCAAAGGATGCCGGCATTTTGATGGAGGTGATCGGAGCAAACTGGGGCCGTCTGCCTATCCTGGGCGTATGCCTCGGTATGCAAGCATTAGCGGAATACACAGGCCTCCCCCTTGTTCATGCAGGACCTCCACAACATGGCGTTTCTCGCGAAGTGATCAAAGTTGCCCCGCATTCCATGCTGTTTCAAGGGTTGACCATACCCGCCACAGTTGGACTGTATCATTCCTGGGCAGTCGATTCGTTCACTGTGGGAGCGGCTGCCACGGCATGGTTGGCCAATGGAGTGGTCATGGCGGCAGAATGGCCTGATTCGCTCGCACATGGGGTACAGTTTCATCCTGAGAGTATTCTAACCCCAGAGGGCGATCGCCTATTGGCTAATTGGGTGCGCTTCTGCCAAAACCATACAGCTGTCTAAAGGGGCGGACATGCCAACAAACGGATACTTTTCTGAAGCAGAATTAATAATCACCGATCCCCCGTCGACGCTCAAGTTTTAGCGCGGACATCAAAGGTGCTTTTACTCCGATACCAATATTGTAGGAACGTGCGTAGCCAAAAGGCACCCAGCGAATGCGCATTTCCCAACAATGCAGTTGGCGAAGCACATCAATGGTGGTAAACGTAAAACTTTGCGCTTTGACATCGTACCCCGTCGTCACGCCTAATCGCCAGTTTGCCGTTGGCTCCCACGAAGCATCCATCCGAACGCTTTGAGTTGTTTTCAACTCCATGGATCCAGCCTGTGCATTCTGCCGAAGAGAGTATCCCACATTAAAGGTCCAGGGCGCATGCCAGTCCATAAAAGGCATGGCGCCGTAATAATCCGGGTAAAGATCTTGCTCTAAGCCAAACTCATTGAGAGGGGCGTTAGGGCGGCCTGCCGCAGCACCACCTCTGAAACGCAAGTCAACGGAAAACTGATGCAAGGCGGGGCGCAACCACCCTTGTCCTTCTTGGTAGGCAAGGTCCTCTGAACGCTGGCCCGTTGAATCTTGGGCATACCAATCATAGGAACCTTGGTAGGACATTCTGATTTTGCTTTTCAAAAAACTCGTACTTGCTCTCACCCCTACAGGACTCAGCGGATTACGAACCAATAGCGGATTGTAATTGCTTTCTAAAGTAAAATCTTCTAGGACGTTGAATTTTTTCAGGGTGCCGGAGTCTCCCCCGCATCCATTTGCCATCAAGGGTGTTGCGCAACCTAAAATTGATCCCGCCCTGGCTTCCCACTCCCGGGGCACCATAGATAAATCCTTGAAAGCGGCTGAATGATTTGATCGTCCCTGCCGTATCGCTTTGTACGGTCTGGAAAGCATTCCAACGACCTTCCGTAAAATCAGGGACATAACGCCAGCTCACCGAAGGATACACCATGTGGCGCAAGGCTTTTACAGGTCCATTTTTGATATTGAAGATACCATACAGGGTCGTACTCGCACCTGCACTCACCCCAAATTCTCTGGCAGCAAAAAATCCCGGAACCGTATCGCGCACAACGTCTTCAGCAATGGAATCCCACTGATAATTTAGGGCATACGGATACCAGCGTTCTTGATAGGTTGCATTGGGGTTGATTGTGATAAACCGCAAGACTTTGATGTTGGTGCCCATATTGGCAGAATGGTTGACCCCAGCCCGAAGACGATCCGACTGAAACAAAACGGAAGGGGTGGTCATTTCAGTCAACAATCCATTGGTCTCATTTTTTCCCTGCATGCTATAGGTAAGACCGATCTTTTCATACCATCGCGAACCCCCGATAGGGTTTCTTCGTGCAAAAGGCTGAATTCTACTCATGCCAAAATTGACATCAGGCAGGCTCAAAGACAGCGTGCCATTCTGGTTGTTTTGTCTGTGACGCGCAGCCGCTGTGAGCGAAAAGGGACTTCCTGGCCACCGCTTGGTATAACTAATAGAAGAGGACATATCATTCTTCTGAAAGTCTTGGGCATTCGTTGTCGTATTCTTAAAAAAGGACCCCGTGGCCAACTCTAGCCTAGCGCTGAACGATTGACTCGGATGCGCTTTTGCATCTTGCGTATGGCTCCATGTTACACGAAAATCTCTTGAATCCATGAACGGACCCGTGGTTTGGCGTGGGTCACCAAAGCGGGTTCTGTTGATCTGCAAACCCACATTACCTGCATACCGATAACGAAAACGGTAATTACTTGTCGCTTGAATCCCATAGGAACCTTGCGTATACACATCCCCGGTCAAGCGCAAATCATAATGGTCATCAAATGCCCAGTAATAGCCGCCTCCCATTAGACCGAGACCCCATTCACGTTTGTCCGTAAACGTGGGCAAAATGTAGCCTGAGGCCCGCTTATCCATGATGGGAAAAAATGCAAAGGGCAATCCAAGCGGCGTGGGTAAATCTAGAATTTCCAGAAATGCAGGGCCGGTAACGATTCTTTTCCCAACGTCAAGCCTCGCTTTTTGGGCCACAATGGCAAAGTGTGGATGTTCATGATTACACGTGGTAAAGGAGGCACGACCCAAGAAGTAGGAACTATCCTCCATCATTTTGATCCTGTCCCCATGGAGATATCCGCCATTTTCCGTTGTATTTCCTTGAAATACCCACCCTTTTTGGGTCTGATAATTATACTTTAATGTGTCTGCTCCAAAAGTGCGGTTTCCTTGCGTAAAAATGGGTCTACCCACCACTTGCCCAAGTGCGTTGGGTTCTCCATAGGCAATCAGGGTCTGGTTTCCTTGGTCTATTTTGATGTAAAAGGCCTTGAGTTCTATCCCCTCCATGGTCACAACGGCATCCTCCCGCAATAACACCGCATTCTCTTGAGCGAGGTAGAGGCCATCTTGTTTGGAACGAAATTGGATGGGGCTATTGGACACGGCTTCTTGCGCCTTAAGGGAAAAAGTCCCTAAGACGAGCAGGCATATTGGCGCGAAACCGCGTAATTTTGTTCCTATCCCCATGAATACGATGTCCAAAAGTACTGCATTGCAACGCCTGAGCTGGTTTCTTATTGCGGTAATTGCGCTTCCCTATCTCGGTTTCCGACCCGCGACTGGATCTTCTGACCGTGTTCAAAAAGTGGTCATTGACGCTGGCCACGGAGGAAAGGACCCTGGAAACTTAGGGACAAGACGCTACAGGACGACAGAAAAGGATGTGGCACTAGACCTTGCACAGCAACTGGCGGCCAAGATTAAAGCGCTTTACCCCGATGTAGAAGTGGTGCTTACACGCAATACTGACCGCTTCCTTGAGCTCTATGAGCGGACTGCCATTGCCAATAGAGAGAAAGGGGATCTCTTCATTAGTATCCATTGTGATGCAGCAGAGAACAAGACCGCTTATGGTGCCACAACGTATGTAATGGGGAAAGACCACGACGACGAAAACCAAGTTGCCCTGCGAGAAAATTCCGTCATCCTGATGGAGGATGACTACCAAGACAAATATGAAGGCTTTGATCCCAGAAAACCGGAGAGTTACATTGCCTTAACCCTATACCAGTATGCCTTCCAAACGCAAAGCATAGAATTTGCCCAAACGGTCCAAAATTCCTTTAAAAATGATGTGGGACGGCGTGATCGCGGCGTGAGACAGGCGCCCTTTTATTTAACCAGCCGCTGCTCGATGCCTTCCGTATTGATTGAATTGGGTTACCTTACCAACAGTACCGAAGAAGATTACTTGCACAGCGCAGAAGGGCAAGACCAAATGGCCAGTGCTATTGCACGTTCTTTTGGGGCCTATAAAGCGCGCCGCGAACGTGGGTTACCTTCCCCTTCGCAAGAAACAAATGGAGCCGTAAGCACAACGCCTCAGCCAGCTGCAGTCACCCCACCTCCCGCACCAAAAGTGGTCTTTGCGGTACAACTCTCTGTATCGGGTCTCAAGAAACCCCTTTCCGAGTCCCCCTTTAAGGGATTGGAAGACGCATGGATTCAGCCTGACGGACGCTTATACCGCTATCTTCAAGGGCACTATGAAAACCTAGAGGCAGCCAAAGCTGGATTGCCCCTCCATCAAGCAAAAGGATTTCCTGATGCCTTCATCGTTGCCTACAAAGGCATGGAAAGGATCTCGATATCTGAAGCAGAAAGCCTTACCCAATAATCGTATCTTGTTCCACCTATGATGTCACGTGAATTCAAAGCCGGCATTGCCGTTATTCTCGCCGCTGGAGTGCTCTATTGGGGCATTGGTTTCCTGAAAGGTTCCGATCTTTTTAAAAAAGGCATTGACATATTTGCTGTTTACGACAATACCGAAGGCATCACCAAAAGCCAGAATGTGACCATCAATGGTTTTGCCGTGGGCAAGGTATCCGATGTCTACTTCCATCCGGACAATTCGGGCCGAATTGTGGTCAAAATGAAGATTACCAGCGATTACCCTATTACAGCCAATAGCCTTGCGGAAATCCGCTCAGCCGATTTGCTTGGGGCCAAAGAAATAGCCTTAATTCTTGAAAAAGGATCTGTCCTTATTGAAAAAGGAGATACCCTGCGTGCGAGTGTTGAAGAGTCCATTTCAGAATCGATCAATAAAGAAGTCTTACCCGTAAAACTAAAAGCGGAGAAATTATTGTCTAGCCTAGATTCTACCATCAACATTCTGAGTGGCTTTTTGGGTGGTGAAATGCAATCGGAATTACGCACCTCCTTTTCCAATGTCAACCGAAGCGTTCTCAACCTGAGCACTATCACAGATGAACTTAGCGCCTACATGACGGACAATCGTGAAGCACTCGGCTCAGCCACAAAGAATTTGGAACGCTTAACCGGCATGCTCAATGAAAATAGGGATGAACTGGACCGCGTCTTCAACAATTTGGCCACTATTTCAGACACCCTAGCCCAATCGAATGCAGGGGCTGCCATACGCAGTCTAAGCAAAACTGCGCAACGTTTAGATGCCCTTACAGGTTCAATAGAGCGCGGGGAAGGAACCCTTGGCAAATTGGTCAGCAATGACTCCCTGTACAATGAAGTGAATCATGCCATCCTCTCATTGGATAAACTCCTCGAAGACATTCGCGAACATCCGGGCCGTTATGTAGAATTTTCCATATTTGGAGGCCGCGACAAAGAGGCTAAAAAAGACGAATGATCTCTCAGATTATCTTCCTTTTCATACTAAGTCTAGGCGTAGTCCTTTTTGCACGCCAGATTATCCGCCTTCGAAAAGGTTTGGCGCTCGCACGTCCGAGCCACCGACATGATCAGCCATCTGAGCGATGGAGTACTATGCTCCGTGTGGCGATGGGGCAATCAAAAATGGGAACCCGCCCCCTGGCTGCTTTTTTTCACTTGTTGATTTATGTAGGCTTTGTTCTGATCAACCTTGAGGTCCTAGAAATTCTGATCGACGGAGCTATCGGAACGCATCGGGTATTTGCGCAACCAATGGGTCCATTTTACCCCATCCTTATCAACTTCTTTGAACTCTTAGGTGCCGCCGTGCTTCTTGCCTGTATTGTCTTCCTTTTACGTCGGGCATTTGGCCAGATTGGCCGGTTTAAACACGCGGACATGGCCGGCTGGCCACGCCAGGATGCGGCCATAATCCTCTACACAGAGATTGTCTTGATGTTGGCGCTATTTGTGATGAATGCTGCGGAAAGTGTGCGCCTAGAAGAAGGCGGTTTTATCATTTCTCGGCATCTTCAACCTCTGTTTAACGGTTGGTCAGAAAGCACATTACACCTAACTGAAAAGGCAGCTTGGTGGTTTCACTTTGTCGGTATCCTCGCTTTTTTGAATTACCTACCCAAGAGTAAGCATTTTCATATCATTCTTGCATTCCCTAACACGTGGTACAGCAACTTAGCTGCACGAGGGCGCATTCCTGCCATGGCGGCTGTTACGACTGAAATCAAAGCCATGCTAGACCCTAGCTATGTTCCAGATGGTTCGGATGTACCGAGCCGATTCGGCGCAAAAGATATCCAAGACTTGCATTTTGCCAACCTTTTGAATGCCTATACCTGTACGGAATGTGGCCGTTGCACAAGTGAATGTCCTGCCAGCCAAACGGGTAAAAAACTTTCTCCACGCAAAATCATGATGGCTACGCGCGACCGCGTGGAACAAATACTACAAGATTCGGAAAGCCAGCAAACGCTCCTCGATGGCTGGATTAGTCGTGAAGAGCTTTGGGCATGTACCACCTGCAATGCCTGCGTGGAAGTATGCCCGCTGAACATTGACCCTTTAGATATCATTCAGCAAATGCGACAGTACTTGGTCATGGAAGAATCTGCAGCCCCCGCATCGCTCAATACGATGATGACCAATGTCGAAAACAACGGCGCTCCATGGGCTTATCCGCAGGCTGATCGTGGATTATGGATGACAGAATCAACACAACGATGAAACAAGAAAAGGGGCTTCAAGAACTGATCGTGAATGGACAAAAAATAAGTCCCGTTCTGCCAGAGGAGGTAAAAAATTACCTTATTGACATTGACGGAACGGTTTGCGATGATATTCCCAATGAAGAACCTGAGCGAATGGCCACCGCCTCTGTCTACCAGGATGCCCTAGAAACGATTCAAAAATGGCATGCAGAAGGGCATATTATCACCTTTTTCACCTCCAGAACAGAAGAACATAGGGGCGTGACAGAACATTGGCTCCAACAATACCAGTTCCCTTACCACGGCCTTCTTATGGGCAAACCCCGGGGAGGCAATTACCATTGGATTGACAACCACATTGTCAGGGCAACACGTTATTCAGGAACATTTTCTGACCTAACGCGCAAGAATGCCTTGATTGAAGTATTTGAAGATTAATATCATGAGCGAAACAATAGCCATCCCCACGCTTGCCGAAATGACCAGTCAAGGCAATAAGCCCGAGGTTCTTTTCTGGGTGGGCTGTGCAGGGAGCTTTGACGACCGGGCAAAAAAAATCACCAAAGCTTTTGCTAGCCTTTTGCAACGCGCGGAGGTCAGCTTTGCAGTGCTTGGTGCAGAAGAAAGTTGTTCTGGCGACCCGGCTAGAAGGGCAGGAAATGAGTTTCTCTTCCAAATGCAAGCCTTGGCTAATATTGAAGTACTCAATGGGTATGAGGTGCAGCGCATTGTGACAACTTGTCCGCATTGCTTCAATACGTTGAAGAATGAGTATCCTGAACTCGGTGGGCAATTTGAGGTATTTCATCACACACAATACTTAAAGACGCTCCTAGAAGAAGGTAGATTAAAGGTGCAGGGCGGTGCTTTCAAAGGCAAACGCATTGTTTTTCATGACCCCTGTTATCTCGGACGTATCAATGGCGAGTATGAAGCCCCTCGCGAATTATTGGCCACGCTAGAAGCGGAGCTAATCGAGATGCGTCGCTGTAAAAAACAAGGACTATGCTGTGGCGCGGGCGGTGCTCAAATGTTTAAAGAACCCGAAGCAGGTGACAAAGACATTAACCATGAACGCACAGAGGAGGCCCTTACACAACGTCCGGATATCATTGCCACAGGTTGCCCCTTCTGTAATACCATGATCACGGACGGCGTGAAACATTTTGAAAAGGAAGGCGAGGTGAAAGTCCAAGACATCTCGGAGACCCTCGCCCAAGCCATTGCTGAAGCTGATGCGCTCTAAAGCATGGGAGGCACTCCCTCCTGATAGTCGATTTTGGTGTTTCTCATCAGCCAAACCCTGGAGCCCTGCAAAGCAATCCATGGTGGACCAACACCTAGACACCCTTTGTGCGGAATGGGCAGCCCATGGCTCACCTGTCATGGCTGGATTTTGCACGGTCGAAAGGAGGCTCATAGCCCTCGCTGTGGACGAAGGGCAACACGCCGCCAGTGGTTGCAGTATTGATAGCCGCATGAAAGCGCTAACAGCACTTTCTATTGCATTGGATATTGATCTTTTTGGACGCATGCATATCCACCATAGGCAGGCATCCTCTTCAGATTGGCAGCGTATCTCCCTATCTGAAGCGAAAAAAGCGGAAGGTGAATTTTTAAATACCGTAGCCGACAAAAAAGGGCTTTGGTCACCTATCCTGTCCGTTAAGGATTCCTGGTTGTGTCCAACCAAGCGCGGGTAGCTGCCTGTTCAATCGCATAAGTAAAGCGATTAGGCCGCAACGCCTCTGCACTAACCCAATGAAAAACCTCTCCGTTTTCTTCGGGTATTTCCCAACCTTCTTGCGTTGTCAATGCGGATAACTGGTGTGGGTCTTTTGCCTGAACATGATAGAAGAAGGACTGCACTTGCACCTCTGCATCAAAGGCAGAGATGACGGCAAAGTCGTTAAAGTAACAGCACGTTTCCACTTCAATTTCTAAGGCAAGTTCTTCCATAAATTCACGCTTCAAGGCCGTTTGATGGGACTCAGCCCACTCCACCCCGCCGCCTGGATATTTCACCAATGGTTGATCACGAAAGCGTTCTAGGGCCACCAAAAGCTCTCCTTGTTGGTTGGTTAGGAAACCATAAACACGGATGGTGCGCTTTTTCATGCGATCAAGGACGTTTTTCTTCGGGCACGCAACATTTCTCTTTTCCCCGGTGGGCCAGGAAGGTGCTCCACCGTGTAGCCCCATGACTGTATTTGCCGAAACCGATCCGCCGTGGCGCAATAGTTGACAAAGATGCCCTGTTGGCTTAATGCCTGCAACCAGGGCGACAAGGCAGAAGCACTCCATAAGGCGGGACTGCCATCGCGGGTGAGAACCCGCTCCTTCATTGCTGTACTTTCATTTTCTGTATGCGGGCTATGGGACCAGGGCAATGCTCCTGATGACAGGCCACACAAGTAGCCAAGGCTGCATTGAATGCATCTAATCTTTCTTGACGCGAAGCATGATCTTCAAGCGCTGACTTCAGCTCTTCTAATTGAAGTAAATAGGCCTCAGCATAGCCACTAAAGGTGGCCTTAATATCATCTGGTTTTGTAGCTTCTGCCTCTTTCATCGCAGCATGAGCCTGGATGAGCACATCGACTTCTGCCACCGTTAAACTTCCCTCGTCTGCTTTTGTGCGAAGTGCCTCCATGTCGTCCGCCATGTTGCGCATGGTGCTTGCCAAAGGACTCGGGGTATACATCCCTGTCCGTCCGCTATTGGGAGGAGTGCGATCCTCTGCTTTTTCTTGGCAGCCCACTTGGCCCATCGCGAGTAGGCCTAAATACAAAAGGCCCTTCCGGGCCCCTTGATTAATGTTCATGGCTACTGTGGTCATGTTCTTCGGCTTCATCAGAAACAACACGTTCTTTTTGAACTAATGCAACACCTGAGGCCATCACGGTAAAAGAAATTTTAGGCTCAGTGATTGCGGCAATGGCCGAATCTGATTTGCCCGCATCAGCAGCTTGATGCTGAAGCCATTCAACAGAAAGCGTATCTACCGTCAATCCTCCTTCAATGAAGGCCCATTCCGTTGCTGCGTCCATGGGGACAAAGAATCCATAATCCTTAAAGCGCACCAGCGCTTCTTGACCGTTTCCTAAGTCCAACTGCATCCAGCAACCCTTCACTTGGCAAACAGAGGAGATGGGTGCGGCAAAAGTGGCGTAGATGGAATCATTTCCCCCTTGAAGTTGGGCTAAGATTTGGGGCAAGGAAACCGTGTCAGTCACCTGGACAGTGTCGCCATAATAATCATAGGTGGCTTCGACTACAGGATTTTCTGAAGGCCCAGAACATGCGGCCAATATCGCCGCTAAGGGAAGTAAAATACGTTTCATCATTGTGTGTTTTGGCAAAGGTACATCTAATCCTTTGTATCTTTGGCGCGGCTTCGGCGCTCGGAGCCATACAACCCTTCCAGAGCGACCATGAAAGTAACTAAGACTGCTAACTCACGCCTGTCAACCATAGATTTTAACCATCTTGGATTTGGTGCGGGCCTCTCTGATCACGTTTTTATTTGTGAATACAAAGATGGCGCTTGGGGAGAGGGAGAAATTCAACCCTATGGTGCCCTAAAGCAAGGGTTAGGTCTGCATGCCTTGCATTATGGTCAAGCCGTATTTGAAGGCCAAAAAGCCTACCGCCAAACCGATGGCACTATTGCTGTTTTCCGCCCTGAAAAAAACTGGGAACGTCTCAATAAGAGTGGCACACGTATGCTCATCCCTGAGATTCCTAAAGAAATTTTTATGGAGGGTTTAATAGAACTCATTCGTCTTGACTCGGAATGGGTACCGCGCGGTGCCAATACCGCCCTTTACTTGCGTCCATTCCTATTCGCCAGTTCAGAATTTGTCGCGGCACGCCCAAGTGAAGAATACACCTTCGCGATTGTTACAAGTCCTGTAGGTGAACTGTATACACAACCCGTAAAGGTCAAAATTGAGCAGCACTTTACCCGTGCAGCCCAAGGTGGTGTTGGCTTTGCTAAGGCTGCTGGCAACTACGGTGGAGCATTCCTTGCCACCCGAAAAGCAGTCCAAGATGGCTTTAACCAAGTTTTATGGACCGATCATGCTGAGCATGCTTATTTGGAAGAAGCTGGCACCATGAATGTGGCTTTTGTTGTCAATGGCACCCTTCTGACTCCCGCTCTTTCTGACCGTATTTTGGAGGGAATTACACGTGAATCCATTCTCACTCTAGCCAACGATTGGGGTCTGCAAGTAGAAGAACGTCGTATTTCTGTGGCAGAAATTGTTGCCGCAGCGAAGGATGGAAGCCTTCAGGAAGCCTTTGGTATGGGGACAGCTGCTGTAGTCAGCCCTATAGATGGTCTTGGATATGAAGGCGAGATTTTCCCGGTACCCTCCCCGAATGACGGTGTGGCTATGAAAGTAAAAAATGCCTTAGCCGATATACGCTACGGCCGTGCCAAAGATCATTACGGCTGGATGCGGCATATTTAAGCGCACTCTTACATCCCTAAATTTTTCTGGAGTAATACATCGATTCCTTGGCATAAGGCCAAAGGATCTTGTGCACGCCATGCACCCAATCGATAACGTTCACCCACCCATACATAAGGGCGCAGTCTTGCTGCATCTAGGTCTTGCACTACTTGATCGCGGGCATTCAAGAATACAATCCAGCCTGACTCAACCTCTTCAGCCCATTCGGCATAATAATCCGACTCACCTCCATGAAAATTCAACAAGTTATCGGCGATAAGCAGGTATTTGTCAATGCCTTCTAATAACATAGGATCAATCACACGACGCTTGAGTTCCATGATGTCATTGTGTAAGGCATCATTCCATTCTCCTATGAGCTCAAGTATCACAAAGCCTTCATCATACGCAGCATAGAGTTGTTTGACATACAAGGTTTCGCACCCAATGTTGTCCCATTCCGGGTGGATGACAAAATCATACATTCTATGGTATGCTCCATTTTCTGGCGCCCCTTGTTCATTGTAGAAAGGACTTTGAGGATCATCCGTGGCCTTGTATTGAAGTGACCAAGCAGAATGTGGACGTAATTCGTGCATAGAAGTGAACTGTTATGCAAAAATGCGGTTCTTTTGTACATGGTCCGAACATTTCTTATCACCGGAGGCACAGGCATGGTCGGCCGCGAAATCACACGCTTATTACAAGCAGAGGGACATCATGTCCGGCACCTATCTACACAAAAACAACCCGTTCCAAATCGCTATTATTGGAATCCGGCCAAAGGTATCATGGATGCAGAGGCCCTCAAGGGCGTGGATACTGTGATACACTTAGCAGGGGCCAACGTGGCCGATCGCTGGACCCCAGCACACAAGGCAGCTATTCTAAGTAGCCGGATTGAAGGAGGCAATACCCTCCACAGCGCTTTGGCCCAAATGTCGACAGAGGGAAGGCCTAAACATTTTATCAGCGCATCGGCTGTAGGCATCTACCCCAACCATCCTGACCATTGCTACAGCGAATCAGATGGCCAAGTACAGGGATTTTTAGGAGAAGTAGTGCAGCTTTGGGAAGCGGCTGCAGATAGGATGGAAGCTCTAGGGATACGCGTGGCAAAAGTCCGTATCGGTATCGTCCTTGGTAAAAAAGGCGGCGTGTTAGGCACCTTGGTCCCACTTTTCTCTCTCGGGCTGGGAAGTCCATTAGGCAATGGAAAACACTGGATGCCCTGGATTCATGTGACCGATCTCGCCAGGCAATTCATTTGGCTTTCAAATCATCCAGAAGCGGTGGGTGTTTGGAATGGGGTTGGACCTGCATCTATTCAGAATCGCGCCTTTTCTAAGGCGCTAGCAAGCGCACTTCGACGACCCTTTTTTTTGCCTGCTGTTCCTGGTTGGTTCCTGTATCTCATGTTAGGCCCAATGGCGCAAGTGGCCTTGATGAGTACCCGATCTTCTGCAGAGAAATGGGCCCATACTGACTTCCAATATACCTATGCAACCCTAGAAAAAGCGCTGGAACATTTGGTGTCAAAATAAAAAAGCCCGGACCTAAGGCCCGGGCTTTGAGGTATTCAAGCCTATTTACTTTTTAGCCACAATGTTTAACGTGATTCCTAGATCATCTGAAATAAGATTGTCCTTTGCTAAATCTAGGATGCTCGTGGAAGCATACATGACGCCCCATTCCTTGCGGTCAATACTGAAACGAGGAGAAGTCAATTGTACAAGACTATCAGAAACCGTCACATTCGCATCAAAGGCAATGTTCTTTGACACGCCACGCAGGGTCAAGTTACCCGAGATATGGTGTGAATATGTTCCCTCAGCTGCATCAACCTGTGTGATCTCAAAAGACGCTGTAGCAAAGGAGTCTACTGCAAAAAAATCTTGACTCATAAGGTGGCCTGCTAAATAATCACGCTTTTCCTGCGGTAAAGCTTCATCCGTGCAGACAATGGTCTTCATGTCCAAGATGAAAGAACCTGAAACCAATACACCTTCTGAAATACCCACTACACCTTCTTGAATTTGAACGGCGCCTCCATGCCCATAATTTTCAACAAATGGTTTGTGGCCATACCATTGAAGCGATGAAGCGGATGCGTCAACCGTATATTCTGTGCCACCCATCGCGCCATCTTGGGCATCCTGCGTATCCACTGCATTTGAACAAGATGCTACAAGTGCAGCAAAACAAAGGGTTAAAAGAGTTTTTTTCATGAGTGTGTTTAAACATGTATAATTACGAACGGCAAATGTATAGAAACTATAGCATGTTTAAACACTTAAAACATTGATTTTATTTGCACTCTCCCTCTTTATTTTTACCTCATGGTGTATCGAGATCAATTCCGTATTCCACCCGCATTCCTCATCGTTATGGCCATGAGTGGATTCACCACTGCCACGATGGTGATCGCGGTAGGATGGGTAGACCTTTCGGCCTATTTGCAAGGACAACCGACCATAGAAGGCGCTAGGCTTTTTTGGGTTCTCCTGGGGATTATCGCGCTGGAAGGGGGGTTGGCTTGGATGATTACCTCTTGGTGCCGAGTAGAAATGGATGCACAAGGGTTCAGGATTAGCTATCCTCCGTTTGTTTGGGGCTGCAAATTTCGATCGTGGACCGAGGTGACGAAGATTTATGTAGACACGGTAAGTCCCATCGGCGATTTGGGCGGGTGGGGCTTGCGTCTAGGCTCCGTAGGTCCCTTCTCGCGCGCCCACGTATATGCCTTTGATGAGGGCACTTATGCACTTTTTACACTGAAGTCTGGACGGACGGTAGGAATCCAAATCCAACGCACGGAAGACTTTCGAAAATTCCTGGAGGTGATGGCTCCCGGTATCCCAATCCAAGACCCAAAAAATAGATTAGGCCTTCCCGCCTGAAGGGTCTTCCTCTCCGAAAAATTGTTTCTCATAGAGGTTGGCATAGGCCCCACTCTGGGAAAGTAATACTTCATGGGTACCCTGTTCTATCACCAAACCTTTATCTAATACCACAATCTGATCCGCATTCAAGACGGTAGCTAGGCGGTGTGCCACCACTAGGGAAGTCCGACCTTCAGTGAGTTTGATGGTGGCCTCCTGAATCCATGCTTCGGCCTGGGAATCAATGCTAGAAGTCGCTTCGTCCAGAATAAGCAAGGATGGCTCACGGAGGTAAGCACGCAAGAAGGCTAAGAGCTGGCGTTGCCCCGTACTGAGCATTCCCCCTCGTTCCTTCACATCATAATCGAGTCCCCCGGGGAGGCCTCGCAAGAACTCGTCAATACCCATGGCCTCTGCGGCTGCCCAGATGGCAGAATCGGGGATGTCTCGGTAGACTGTCACATTATTTCGAACTGTGTCCGAAAACAAGAAAACATCTTGCTGCACCAACGCGACATGTCTCCTAAGCGATGCTACATCCCAATCATTCAGTGGAACGCCATCTAAGAGAATTTCACCCGTAGATAAAGGATAATAGCCCATAAGTAGATGTACCAAAGTGCTCTTACCTGAGCCTGTAGCTCCCACTAAAGCCCACGTTTGTCCCGCAGGTATGTCTAGGTTGATTCCCCGTAAAACAGGTTCATCGGGCAGATAAGAAAAATGCACAGCGCGCAAATGAAGATCACCTTGAACTTGTGTTGCAGTATGGGTCCCAGAAGGTTCCACTTGGTCTTGGTCTGAGATGAGCTTCAAAACGCGATCACTTGCCACCATCCCCATTTGCAGGGTGTTAAATCGGTCTGCCAGCTGACGCAAAGGGCGATAAAGGAGGTTGATGAATAGGATTAAGGCGGTCAGGTCACCAATGCTCACAGATGCGCCCGCCGCTGCCGCTACACCCCCATACCAAATCGCCAGACCAATACTGACGGCTGATAACATTTCAATAATGGGGAAAAACAAACTGAAATACCAAATGCTTTGAATATTGGCATCGCGGTGTTTGGCATTGATGGCTGAAAATCGCTTGAACTCCACCTGCTCGCGCGCAAATACTTGCACAATGGACATGCCTGTGATTCGTTCTTGGACAAACGCATTCAGCGCAGCCACTTGATTACGCACATCCGTAAAGGCAGATTTAATGCTCCGCTGAAACCAACGTGTTGCAACATATAACAGCGGGATGACACTTAAACTGACCGCAACCAATGCCGGGTCAAACAAGAAGAACATGACGCCTACCATCACCACAATTTTGAATAGATCGCCAAAAATGACGAGCAATCCATCCGAAAAAATATCCGCCATGGTCTCTACATCGCTCACCGTTCGAGTAACAAGTGTACCGACTGGCGTCTTGTCAAAAAAGGGCATTTTGAAATGCAATAACTTTCCAAAAAGAGCGATCCGAATGTCTTTAATCACCCGCTGTCCCAGGTCATTGGTCGCATAAATAAAGGCGAATTGTCCTACCGCTTCTATGACCAATGCCAGCGCTAAAATGGCCATGGACGTGTACAAGCCTTCCCAATCCGCCATCACAACGGCATCATCGACCCCTTGCCTGACCAAAACGGGACGCGCCGTACTCAAGAGTCCCAATAGAACGGACAAAATAGCAGCAGCCATCGTTTGCCAGCGATAGGGTATAGCATACGCCAACACTTTGCGCATGACTTTCCAGTCAAACGCCTTGCCAGATACGGCAGCTTTAGAAGGAGGCGTTTTCGCGCTCATCAAATGGAGATTTAGGATAGGTTACCCCAGCAAAAGTTAATCCGTGTGCAGGGGCGGAATTCCCTGCATCGGCGCGTTCACCCCCTTGCAGCAGGGAGGTCCACTGGTCCCACGAGCGCTTATCTAGGGCATGCTCTACCATCGTGCCTACAAGAGAACGCACCATATTACGCAAGAAGCGATTGGCTCGAACTTCAAAAATCCAGCAATCCTCTTCCATGCGCCATGTGGCATGTGATAGGGTGCATTGGGTAGTGCCCGTATAACTGCCAAGGCGGGCAAAAGCGGAATATTCTTTCGTGTTGTGAAGCGTAGCTGCAGCTCTTTTGAGTTTCTCAAAATCCATGGGTCTTTGGAAATACCAGGCTACGTCGGTGTCAAATGCATTTTTACTCCTGCGCAACACATAGCGGTAGGCGCGCGAAGTTGCACTAAATCGTGCATGAAACTCTTTATCTACAGGCTGAATTTCGTGCACGACAATGCGCGGGGGCAAAAAACGGTTGAGGCGATAGGCCAAATCTTCTACATCCAAACTTTCTGTCCCTTCAAAATGGGCTACATAGTTCGATGCATGCACCCCCGTATCTGTTCGGCCCGCCCCTATAACCTCCGTCGTTTGGCGCAATAGGGAAGACAGCGTTTTTTCAAGCTCGGCTTGAACCGTTTTTTGCTCTGGTTGAACTTGCCATCCACTATAAGGCGCGCCATGATAGGCAAGCCGCAGGGCATAACGAGGGTTTTCCGAAGTTTGCATAGATGAAACCCAAAGGTACAGCGCACCGAATCCTTTTACTCTCAGACACCCACAGTCATTTAGATCAGGACATACTACGTCATGTAAAAGCGGCTGATGAGGTATGGCATGCAGGGGATGTTGGACAATTTGATGTCATTGATAAGCTACTATCAATCAAGCCATTACGAGTTGTACATGGCAATATTGATGATGCCCTTATGCGAAGAGAAGCGCCGCTGGACCTACACTTCACGCTAGGGGGTGTAACCTTCTGGATGACCCATATTGGGGGACCTGCTGGCAGGTTACCCAAGGCGATTCGCGCAGGCCTTCTCGTGCACAAACCGGACGTTTTCATTTGTGGGCACTCACATATCCTACGCGCAGGACATGATCCGAGTGGTGTTTTGTGCTTAAATCCTGGCGCTGCAGGCCATCATGGATTTCACGCCATGCGCACCATGCTGCGATTTACGATCGAAGATGGTCGGGTCCAAGATTTGGCCGTGATAGAATTAGGAAAAAGGGGGGCGTTAAGCGGAAAAGGTGCGCTTACTTCCTGAAGCGGTCGGCTGATTGCACTTTCTTTTCATCCGACTGAATCGCACGATTGGCTAATGCGGCAAAAATGACTGCCATCAGAGGCGCAGCCATCGCCAAGAATTCTAGGGGACTGCCTTCTTGCTCTTTTCCTGCTGAAAAGCCATTAGCACTATAGAGCATCCACCCTTCTAAGACAAACGCCGTCAGGATCACAACACGGTTGACCACAAACTGGCGTTTGCGGTGTTTGAAATAGGTAGTATTTGCCAAAAAGAGGGCTACACCCAGGCCAGCCAGTAAAGCTTGCGCATTGGAAGGATTCCCTGTACCTACTAAAAAGAACATCATAGCGCCTAGCGCCATGTATAAAGTTTGAATTCTTTGCCACATATGGACCGCAATTTCCGAATTTTTTGTATTATTGTAGCAGTTCAATGATGCAATTCCTGCATCAACCCTCCCGAGACTCTCTTTCTGAACACCTCCTTTTTTAGACACTCTTTTTTGTTTTTATGGCTAATTCCCCGAATATCACGGAATTAAAACTTCCCGAACTCAAAGAAATGGGCGAAGCCTTGGGCATCCCCAAAGCACGTTACATGCGCAAACCCGAGCTTATTGAGGCGATTTCCCAGCGCGGAAACAGCCCCTCTGCCGCACCTTCGGCTGAAAACACGGCTTCTGAAGGCCCAGAAGCCCAGCCTGAGCGTCGTCGTGGCCGTCCCGCTAAAAACAGGACGCCAGAAGATTCTTATAGCGATAACCCTAGCCCTCCAGCACCAGCCGTAGGAGAGGAATCAGCAGAACGCAACCCAAGAGAAGACCGCGGACCTCGAAACGATCGTCCAGAGCGCTATGACCGCAATGACCGCGGGCCTAGAAATGACCGTGGCGACCGCCAAGAGCGCACACCAGGCGGTGATCGCCCAGAACGCAATGACCGCCAGGACCGTGGCCCTCGCCCAGAACGCAATGACCGCGGGCCGAGAAATGACCGTGGCGACCGCCAAGAGCGCACACCAGGCGGTGATCGCCCCGAACGCAATGACCGCCAGGACCGTGGTCCTCGGCCAGAGCGCACCGAACGGCCAGAGCGCACCGAACGGCCAGAGCGTAGCGAACGGCCAGAGCGCACCGAACGCCGACAGTATGAATTTGAAGGCATCATCCCAACGGAAGGTGTGGTAGAAATGATGCCTGACAATTTTGCCTTCCTTCGGTCATCTGATTATAACTATCTCAATTCGCCTGACGACGTCTATATTTCGGTCCAACAAGTCAAACAATTTGGCCTGAAAACAGGGGATACAGTACGTGGCGAAGTACGCCCACCAAGAGAAGGGGAAAAGTTCTTTCCGCTGACCAAGGTGATTAGCATCAATGGACGTGAGCCTGACTTCATCCGTGACCGCGTCAGCTTTGAACACTTGACACCCCTGTTCCCTGAAGAAAAATTCAATTTAACAGGACGCCGCAGCACCTTGTCAACGCGTGTTATTGACCTTTTCTCTCCCATCGGCAAAGGGCAACGTGGATTGATCGTCGCGCAACCAAAAACAGGTAAAACAACACTCCTTAAAGAAATAGCCAATGCCATTGCGGCCAACCACCCGGAAGCCTATATGATCATCTTGCTTGTGGACGAACGACCAGAAGAAGTGACAGATATGTCCCGAAGTGTCAATGCAGAGGTGGTAGCCTCCACTTTTGATGAGCCGGCAGAACGTCATGTCCGTGTGGCCAACATCGTATTAGAGAAAGCCAAACGTCTGGTAGAATGTGGCCATGACGTCATCATTCTGCTGGATTCTATCACAAGACTTGCACGTGCCTACAATACGGTGAGTCCTGCCTCTGGGAAGGTGCTTTCCGGTGGTGTTGATGCCAATGCCTTACACCGTCCCAAGCGCTTTTTTGGTGCCGCACGAAATATTGAAAATGGTGGGTCCCTCACCATTCTAGCGACTGCCTTGATTGACACAGGTTCCAAGATGGACGAAGTGATTTATGAAGAATTCAAAGGCACAGGCAATATGGAAATGCAGTTAGACCGGAAGATTGCCAATCGCCGGGTATGGCCTGCTTTGGACCTCATGTCTTCAGGCACGCGGAAGGAGGATTTACTTCTTCCTCCCGATATACTTAGCCGCATGTACATTCTTCGCCGACATCTTGCTGATATGACCCCAGTAGAAGCCATGGACTTCATGCATGATCGCATGTCCAAGACCCTCAATAATGAGGAATTCTTGATTTCTATGAATGGCTAGAAACAGCCATCCTTCTTACTATCCTGGCCAATATATGCGTAGATCGCGTGCAAAAAAGTACCTTTGCCCTTAACATGGCTACAAAAACGCTACTGAATGCACGGGAAAGCGCTATTACGCTGAACCGTCTTTGTTGCCAACTCAACGAGGTTCACTTCCCTTGGAATAACTCCGTTATCATTGGCTTGCAACCCAGGGGAACCCGCTTGGCCGAGGCCATCATGCAACGATTGAAGCAGGAGCACGGCGTGAGCCACATCCCTTTTGGCGCCTTGGATAGCACGTTTCATCGTGATGATTTCCGAAGAAGAGAGGAACCCATTGCAGCCAGTCCAAATCAAATGGAAGTCCAAATTGAAGGCAAGCGTGTCATCTTAGTCGATGATGTCCTTTATACGGGACGCAGTGTGCGCGCAGCAATGGATGCCTTACAAGATTATGGACGTCCCCACCGCGTTGAACTATGCGTTCTGATTGACCGCCGATTCTCACGTGAATTACCTATTCAGCCTGACTTTTCTGGACGCCGTGTCGATGCCATTGCGGAAGAGCGCGTCAAATTAGAATGGACAGAAGACTTTCCCACTGTATTGATTGAATCCACAGCACATGCCGCAAAGCGCTAAACTGAGCACGCGTCACCTCCTTGGCATCAAAGGTTTGACGCCGGAGGATATCCATTTGATCATGTATTGGGCAGCACAGTTTAAGGAGGTCATCAATCGACCCATTAAAAAAGTTCCTTCTCTCCGTGACATCACCATTGCCAATTTATTTTTTGAAAACTCTACCCGTACCCGCCTCAGCTTTGAATTAGCAGAAAAACGTTTAAGTGCGGATGTCATCAATTTTGCCACCTCTAATTCATCGGTTAAAAAAGGAGAAACATTGGTGGACACGGTCAATAATATCCTGGCCATGAAAGTGGACATGGTGGTTATGCGTCATCCCGAACCGGGAGCAGCAGAATTTTTGAGCAAACACATTGATGCGCAAATTGTCAATGCAGGAGATGGAACCCATGAGCATCCCACTCAAGCATTATTGGATGCTTATTCCATGCAAGAGAAATTGGGTGATTTGCGAGGCAAACGCGTTGTCATCGTGGGTGACATAACCCATTCTCGTGTTGCATTAAGTAATATCTATTGCCTACAAAAACTCGGCGCAGACGTGGCTGTTTGTGGCCCCGCAACCTTGATTCCCCGCCACATTCACAGCTTAGGCGTCATGGTCATACCTCGTCTTGAAGATGCTCTAGAGTGGGCGGATGTAGCCAATATGCTCCGGGTACAACATGAGCGCATGGACCGTGCCTATTTTCCCAGTATCCGAGAATACCATATGCGGTACGGTGTTACCATGGAAAAATTGCGCAGCTTAGAATCCATTCCTTTGATTTTGCATCCCGGACCTATTAACCGTGGCGTGGAAATCACTTCAGAAGTCGCTGATTCTGAATACGCCATCATCTTGGACCAAGTGCAAAACGGTGTAGCAGTTCGCATGGCTGTGTTGTATCTTCTCGCATCCCAAGGAAAGAATATTTCATAAACCATCATGTCTTTTAAAGTAGAACCCAAATCTGCCTTCTTGCACATCAAGTTCGGGGAGGACGTCTTTGCTCAAGATGATGTCAAAGAGTTAAAGGCTTTATTAACGAAACATGCGAACCAGCATGTGTTTCTGAACCTTACTCGGGTTGAAGAGTTTGAAGACACCGAAGTTCTTCAAGACTTTCAGGCAGACTGCTTAGATGCCCACCTGAGTTTCATCCTCATTGTACGTGAGAGCCTCATGAATCTTTTTGATGAAGATTTGCCCGTTGTGCCCACTTTTCAAGAAGCCGAAGATTTCTTTGACATGGACGAGATTCAGCGAAAGCTGATGGAAGAATGAAAAAATTCCTAGCCTTAGCGCTCTTTATCCCTATGATGGCGGAGGCTCAGGTAGACACTTCTGAGCAACGCCTTATTCACATTGTCCAAGAACTCACCCTTAGGCGGCCACTAGCCGTCTCTTTTGAGTCCGGTGCTTATACACTTTTCTCCCCCAATACAAATGCCCTCAACAGCATCACAGGCAATTTAAGTGGCCTACACTTTAGTGCGATGGTCCACCCACATATGACACTTGGACTAGCCCTACAAGACGCCCAGAGTCAAGCAATGAGTGAAGCTGGAGAACTTATTTATTTGGATCAGATGCGGTGGATGGGCCTTTTGGCTACTGGTTATTTAGTGGGTCAAGGCCATCCTTGGGACTTGAGTGCCACTGCAGGTTGGGGCTATGCACGTAGTTCCTTCACCGAAACACCTGGGGTCCCTTTCGTGTCCCATCAAACAGGCTACCCATGGGTTTTACGCGTTCAAGGACATTGGCAGATGCTCAAGCAGCCAAATTGGCAAAAATGGGGGTCTTATCTCCCTATTCGGGTGGCATTTGGACCGCAAACAACCCTTGACATGCGCACGGAAAAATTACGCACGACATGGCTTTGGAGCATTGGCATGCCACTTCAGGCTGGCATCACGAAGTGGGTGGACTAAACCCAGGAAGGCGCCCAAGTTCGGACGTCTATGCCGCCCATATTTCCGGAAGACATAATGAGGACATTGCATTGCTCAGGTAAGGAAGCAAGTGCAGCTTTTACCTCATCTTGGGTCGTAAAAACATGCACATTGGGACCAAACGTAGCCTGAACCCATGATGGATCCAATGCGGGAAGTTTTTTATGGGCCACCGCTTCAGGATCAAAAAACACCATAGCATGATCCAAGCCTTCCATCGTACCCGCATAGCCTGGAATAAAGGCAGGGTTCAAAGAACTAAACGTATGGAGTTCAAGCAATCCAGCTGTCTGCGCATACGTCTCAACATAGGCGGCTACCGTAGCTTTTACTTTGCTTGGAGCATGGGCAAAATCTAAATGAACGCGTCGAAAATCAGACTCTGCCAGCACCTCTAAGCGACGTTGGGCACCTTCAAATGTGGCCATGGCATCATAAAAATCAACTGCCTGCACTCCCATCTCTTGTGCCAACCATCTCGCGCCTTCTGCATTGCTTAAGTTATGGCGTCCCATGATGCGCAAGGGAAGGTCTCCTTCTGGGGTTTCCCAAATCCATTGGTTGTTTTCAATCCGATAGGAAGGAGTTTGATAGGGTATTTTGCGAAGTGGGCTCTGGTCTGCGAGTACAAGCGAGGTAAGCGCTTCATCCTCTTCATTATATATAAGCGTACCCCCTGGCTCCATAGTCGCTAAGAATCCAGTAAAGGCACGTTCATAGTCCTCCATGGCAGGGAAAACATTGACATGGTCCCAGGCCATTCCCGTAAGAATCGCCACATTGGCCTGATACAAATGAAATTTTGGTCGCAAATCAATAGGCGAGGATAAATACTCATCCCCTTCAAACACTGCCCATTCCGCCGTATTAGACAAACGCACCATGGTCTGATAGCCAGCCAATTGTGCGCCCACCATATAATCTATATCCATTCCGTCTAAGCGTAAAGCGTGCAAGAGCATGGACGTGGTAGAGGTTTTGCCATGACTACCGCCAATCACAACACGTGTCTTGCCTTTGGTTGATTCGTAGAGATACTCTGGATAGGAGAAGATGGGAAGTCCAAGCGCTTGGGCACGAAGCAATTCTGGATTGTCCGCTCGGGCATGCATGCCTAACACGATGGCATCAAGATCTTTTGTGATTTTCTCAGGAAACCAACCTTCGGCTGCGGGCAATATTCCTGCGGCGGCCAAACGACTTCGAGATGGTTCAAAAATAGCGTCGTCACTCCCCGTGATGGTGGTGTCGCCTCGTTCAGACAAGGCCAACGCTAAATTGTGCATAGCAGACCCTCCAATGGCGATAAAATGCGCCTTCATAAAAAGTTTAAAGCTGGATGCTGTAGGAAGCCACCATATTCCCTTTGATGGTAGGATACAAGGCAGAGGCGATAGGGTTACTTGGATCTACATCTAAGTCATCCACCAACATAGGATCCAGACCCAAAAGAAGCTTTTCAATATCCCACACGATATTTAGGTTGACATCGCGGTTTGGCACTACATTGAAGGACATCGACTTGAACCAATCCATCTTCATCAATTTGCTAGATACGCGATAGGTAAACGGCTGATTAGGCTTTAACACTACCGTGTCCGTCAGGTCACGGTAAAGGCCTTTGATATACAAAATGTTGTACCCTTGATCTTCTCCACGGTACAGACCTGGATGACGGAGCGTATGCCCTTCAGCTAAAGCAGAAGGAGGCGTTGCATTTGCCGTTGAATCTAGCCCCATCCAGAAATGGTGCGAACCCGAATACACGCCTTTGGCGATGCGATACAGCCGCGCATCATTGTTGAATGCAAGGGAAGCGGCTACTGGGTCAAATACATAGGGATTGACCGTGTCTTTAAAATTGGGAGTCAAAGTATCATCCAAATGGTCGGTAAAATAGTAGGATCCAAAGACAATCTCAATGTCTTGGAAACGCACTTCTGCATTACCCAAAGTAAAGACCTTATTGGTGTCCATGGTCACGCCATCATAGTAGAAGAAGTGACGGAGGACGACATTGCGTTGGTCATACGAAGCATCTTCTGGTAAGATGGTTTCACATCCTGCAAGAAAGGCTACAGCAGCCAAAAGGGGGAAAAGGAGGCGTTTCATGCGATAAATCAGTCGTTAACATGCGTATTTTCCGCCTCCAAGGTACGAATTCCTTGGTGCTTGGGGGATTGTTCAATAGCATCCATAATTTGATCCAAAATCGCCTGTGGGTTTGCCGCTATGTCAAATGTCAAAGGGGCTTTAAACCGCATGGACATCTTTGAACCACGTTTTTTTGTACGTAACCCTTTTTTATCAAAGGCACGTCGATAGCCATCAATGACAACGGGCACCACTATGGGATTTAATTGCTTGATAATGTGCGCTGTACCTCTACGTCCGGGCACATAGGGCTTCGTCGTCCCTTGCGGAAAGGTGATCACCCAACCATTTTGAATCGCCCTTTTAATATTGTCTAAATCTATTGGATCCACATTTCGGCTAACATTTTTACCTGCCTCTCGCCAAGTACGTTTGATGCTCACTGAGCCCGCCAAGGCAAGCGCCCTGGGCAACAAGCCCGCCTTCATGGTTTCTTTTGCTGCAATAAAAAAGAGATTGATCTTGGGGTTGATAAACGGCCAAAAACGGTCTGCCCTATCATAAATCTTATGCTTTGCATGGCTGAACACCAAATACATGCTGGCTACATCCATGAAATAGGTTTGATGATTGCTCACAAACAACACATTCTGGCTTGGTAAATCTCGGAGATGTTCGCCTCCGATAACCGAAAGCTTATTGATGCGGTTACATCGGTACCATGTAATGATCCCAAACCAAAAGATGACCGTGCGCTTGGCCCAAATTGGATAGCCGAAAGGGTCGCGGTAAGGAATAACTTTTTTCTTCATGACAATTCCACAAAAGTACATAACCTTGTAGCATGACTCTACGCCCTTGGTTACATGAAAGTATGCAGGACTTAGATCCCGAATGTCCAACCCTTTGGGATGCTTTCAGAAAAAAGCACGTCAAGGCTTCCCCAGAAGAATGGGTGCGTCAAGATGCACTTAGGCGCTTGATGTTAGATGCGGGCTACCCTGCTGCTGCTATTGCAATAGAAAAAGGGTTTCTTGTAAATGGATTATTGAAAAGATTTGACATTGCCGTGTATGTCCAAGGAGAACTTTGGATGCTGATCGAATGCAAAGCACCCAGTATAAGGCTGAATGAGCAAGTGTCAGACCAGTGGATGCGCTATAACCTTGTCACCAAGGCCACATGGGGGGTATTAACGAATGGGGAGACCTGGAAGATTTTTTGCGCAGATGGCGCGCAGGGCGTGCCCAAGCTACCTGCATTTGGTACCTTTGCGCTTTAGTATTGAGAATGGAATTTGCCCTACACGCTTTATCGCCGCTGGATGGTCGCTATGCGCGGACTACCCAACCCCTCTCTCCATATTTTTCGGAATTTGGCCTCATCCACTATCGTATCCGAGTAGAGGTTGAATATTTTATTGCCTTGGCCGAGCTCCCTCTCCCTGCCTTGGCAATGGTGACAGAAAGTCAAAAGACAGCCCTTCGCCAATTGTATTTGTCCTTTTCAGAGGCAGATGCCTTGCAGATAAAAGGGATCGAGAAGACGACCAACCATGATGTCAAGGCCGTTGAATACTTCCTTAAAGAAAAAATGAACGGCCTCGGTATGCTTGAGCAGGCAGAGTATATCCACTTTGGTCTCACATCGCAGGATATTAACAACACCGCGATTCCCTTGTCGATCAAGGAATACCACGAAGAGATTTTTCTCCCCGCTATTTCTGACGTTTTAGATCTTTTGCGCAGTCAATCAGAAGCTTGGAAAGATTTACCCATGCTTGCCCGCACGCATGGACAACCTGCCTCCCCTACCCTTTTAGGCAAAGAATGGCAGGTGTTTATTGCCCGTATTGAAGCACAGCTCGCATTGATGAAACACATCCCATTTGCTGCCAAGTTTGGCGGTGCCACGGGTGGGTTTAATGCCCACTTTGCTGCTTTTCCTCAAACGGATTGGCACCAATTTGCAGAAATTTTTTGTGCAGAACGATTGGGCCTGACGCGGTCCTACCCAACCACGCAGATCGAACATTACGACCATCTTGCCGCTTATTTGGATGCTATAAAACGCATTCACACCATTTTATTGGATTTTACCAAAGATGTTTGGCAGTATATCAGTATGGAGTACTTCAAACAGCGCATAGTGGCGGGTGAAGTAGGTTCTTCTGCTATGCCGCACAAAGTAAATCCTATTGATTTTGAAAACGCTGAAGGGAACCTCGGGATTGCCAATGCATTGCTCGAATACCTTTCGGCAAAACTGCCCATCTCTCGGCTTCAACGTGACCTTACCGATAGCACTGTCCTGCGCAATATAGGGGTGCCTTTTGGCCACAGTTTGTTGGCCATGCAGAATCTTCAAAAAGGCTTAGGTAAGTTGATTGTCAACGAAAAGGCCATGGATGCTGATTTAGAAGCCTCCTGGGCGGTTGTAGCGGAAGGAATTCAGACCATTCTTCGCAGAGAAAGCTATCCTCAACCCTATGAAGCGCTTAAAGCATTAACGAGAACGAACGAGGGCATTACACGGAGCACCATTGCCGCCTTCATCGAAACGCTGGACGTTTCAGAAGATGTAAAGGACGAGCTTCGCGCTCTGCGCCCACAGACCTACACAGGCAAATAGATGGGAATAGACCCTTTGGTGATTGATGACATTGTCATCCCGGCTGGCACCTCAAAAACCGTTGATATTCAAGTAGCACGGCTTTTATCGGGCACCCTTATTCACATGCACGTGCATGTTTTTCGTAGCGAAAATCCCGGTCCAACGGTATTGCTCAGCGGAGGACTCCATGGAGATGAGGTTAATGGCATTGAGGTGGTACGTCGGATGATATCCGTAGGAACCCTAGATAATATCACCTGTGGCACCGTCGTTGCGATCCCCATCATCAATGTCTATGGTTTTTTGTTTTTTAGCAGAGAAGTCCCTGATGGAAAGGATGTCAACAGGAGCTTTCCAGGGTCGCCTAATGGATCTTTAGCTGCGCAGGTAGCCCATACCATGGCGACCAAAATCCTACCTGTGGTGGACTTGGGAATTGACTTCCATACCGGGGGTGCCAGTAGGACCAATTATCCCCAGATTCGGTATGACCCATTGGATCCCAAGGCTATTGACATGGCCAAAGCCTTCCAGGCACCTTTGTCCTTAGGTTCAGGTTTGATTTCAGGTTCGCTGCGCGCTTGTGCACAGGCTCAAAACGTCCCGATTATCGTATTTGAAGGAGGGGAATCTCTCCGCATGGATGAATTAGCTGTTGAAGAAGCCATCAGGGGTACGAAGCGAATGCTTTTTTCCATGGGCATGCTAGAAACGGCGCCTAAAATTCATGGTATCAAAGCGAGAATGAAAGGCGAAGCCCGATTGCCACGCCATATTGGGGGTAATGTCTGGGTACGCGCCGATGTTTCTGGTCTTTTCTCCTTTGAACGAGGGTCAGGACAAGCCGTAAGGGAGGGAGAACTCATTGGCCGAATCCGCAATCCCTACGACAGTTACTCTGTCAAGGTTTTAAGCCCCATGGATGGCTTTATTGTGGGGCACAACAACATTCCATTGGTACACCGCGGAGATGCCCTTTTCCATATTGGAAAGGAACAAGACTGGCCAACTGTAGATGATTTAGGCTAAGCGCGCCAAAATCTCGTCTGCAATGGCCAATGACGCCGTTGCAGCTGGGGATGGGGCGTTGATTACATGCAGGGCAGCATCCCCCTGTTCTAAGACAAAATCATCGACCAACTTGCCCCTTGCATCTAAAGCTTGCGCTCTTATACCCGCGCGGCCGGGTTGTATATCCTCCATTTTCAAGGTGGGCATCATTTTCTGAAGGGCCTTTAGAAATTTCGGCTTCGAGAAGGCGCGCTCATACTCGCCCAAACCATAGCGCCAATGCTGTGCAAATAAGCGCCACGTACCTCCAAAACCTAGGGAAGAAGCACTATCAGACAGATCAAATGCCGTTTTAGCATAGCCTTCTCGCGCAAAACTAAACACCGCATTTGGGCCACATTCTACGCCCCCTTCCATCATGCGCGTAAAGTGTACCCCCAAAAAAGGGAATTGAGGGTCCGGAACCGGGTAGACCAGGTTTTTTACCTTGTGCGCAGCCTCAGGTGTGAGGGCAAAATAATCACCCCGAAATGGCACAATGCGGATATGATTCTGCACCCCATCCGCACGCGCCATTCGGTCACTTTGCAAACCCGCACAAACCACTACCCTGGGGGCAAAAAAGGTTCCAGATGTAGTCAATACCCTACGAGTAGACCCAAGCCTATGCACTTTTATAGCGCGCGTTTGTAGGCGCAAACTTCCTTCGCCTTCAATAGCACGATGCAAGAGCGCTTCTGTCATCCCCTTGTAGTCCACAATACCTGTCTGCGGCACCCAAAGGGACTGCTGGGCCTCGATATACGGCTCTATCTCTTTTGATTCTTTGGGATCCAAAAATTGCAATCCTTCAAGTCCATTGGTTTTGCCGCGCTCTTCTAGACGACGCAAATTCAAGGCTTCTTCTGGCGAGGTGGCTACGACAATCTTTCCGCAGATATCGTGGGCCACATCATGCTCTTCACAAAACTGGATCAGTTGCGCGTACCCGGACAAGCAGGTTTTTGCCTTTAAAGATCCTGGGGCGTAATACAGACCCGAATGTATAACACCCGAATTTCGGCCTGTTTGGTGCTGGGCCGGGTTACTTTCCTTTTCTAAAATCAACACTTTGGCCGTCGGATGCGCTTGCTTGAATTTATAGGCGGTAGCTGCACCTACAATGCCGCCGCCGACAACGATAAGGTCAAACTTCTGATTCATGCTTATTGGGGCATCCCCGCCTGGATCCAACGCATAATGATGGCGCTATGACAGTCCGAAAGGAGGGCATTAGGGGGCATTTTCGGCGCCCCATTGATGCCGAAAATAGCAGAGGACACATCGTGATCATTCACAGCTTGGACCGCGTCTGCGTAGGTGTCTAGGCGCACATTCCCACTCGTCAAACTGGCTTGATGACAGCCTACGCATTGGGAGCTAAAAACAAATGAAACCTGTGCCCATGAAGCAGGGGCCGTTGTATCACATCCGCTATTACAATGGGTTTCTTTTGCCCCTTGCTGAATCCAGAGCCGGATTCTTTCAATCGCCGCACTAGAAAGCGAGGCCATCGGTGGAGGGGGCATTCTTTTTCCACCTTGTTCCGTCAATACTTCAAACAATTCGCTCTCCTCTGGATGGCCAGGTTCTACTTGGCGCATAATTTGACTATAGCTTGTGAGGCGAATTCCCTCGGCGGCATTTGCGCCAACGTGACAACCGGACATGGCGCAATTTGTCTGAATTAAGGGTAAGATTTCTTGCGTAAAGTCGACCGTTCCTGGCGGGCACTCCTCTTCAAGGATTGGGCTATGGGTGCAACTCTCTGTGGACAGGAACAATACCAACAGTCCAGGGATCCATGCGCTTAGATTTCTCATAACCCCGCTACTTAATGGTTAAACACCCGTGTAATATTGAAACCAAGGTAAATTTCCCCTTTTGACCAAACGCTCGGGGTTTGCATCATCCACTGTGGGTCCGCCATTGAACGCGCATTCGTTACATGAAACTGAAATACATGCCCCCCCGTTTCAATATCAATCCCTACACTCGCAGCATTGTGATAGCGAGAAAATGGGTCGTGACGTAATAAGGTTTCTCCCGTCAACGCCATTCGCCGGTTGAGCTTATATCGTCCTGCAATAGATAAGCCCCATTGATCGTTTGCCTCTGCTGCAAAAGGGACGAGGTTAAAATGAACTAACGTCGGGGCAATTTGAAAGGAGACCGTTTCATTCCATTTTCGTGCGATCAACAATTGATGGCTATACGCCATCCTATCCGTAAAAAAATGCTTTTGGCCGTCAGAAAAAGGCGTCGTCACAATCGTGGCATTGGTATAGTAAGCGATGGTAACAGGCCAATTGAATCCTGTCCCAGAAGATTGACGGACCAAACGGACTTTGGTAAAGGTGTCATAGGTTTTTGCCCCAGAAGATCTCCCGGCACCCAGATTTAACCAAGGGAAAGGAGAATAACTGTATTCAAAGCGAATGTTCGCTACATCTAAGCCAAAGAGATTGTACAAGGGACGATCATTGAGCGAACCAAAACGATGGCCAATCACAAATTGGCCTTCCTTTTCTGCTGGCAACTCCACAGATTGCTGATTAATGATGCGCGTTCCCTTAAAGGTTGCAAACACAAAGCTTTTTGACTGTGTTGGAGACAACGCGTCTAATTCAGCCAATAAATCATCTTGACCCCAAACAGCTAGGCTGCCCAAGATGAACATCAGGACCAAAGGGTACTTCATCAGCTCGCGCGCAGGGTTGATTTAACTTTTACCTCAATTTCCTTCGCTATTTTGGTAATAACAAGGCTAGGAATTTCAATATCAAATTCTTCTGGCCGAACAATAAAATTGGATTCCAACACGACCAACCCTTCTTTGGAAATAGAGATTTTTGCTGGCGTTGTGAAAGATTGCTCCTTGCCGTGAATGGTCATCTTCCCCACCATTTGGACAGCATAGCTGCCCGGTTTTGACCAAGACACTTCCCCTGTGATCTTCCCTTTGTAGAAAGCCTTAGGATAGGCCGTCGACTCCATATAATTTTCGTTAAAGTGCTCTTGCATTAGCGCTTTATCAAAAGTGAAAGATTGGATATTCACTTGAAAAGCAAAATCCTTTGTTTCCGCATTCACGATCCCTACACCATCATTCAGCGATGCTTCAATGTCTTCGATCGGTGTCTCAGAAAAGAAATGGACATAGGTGTTTTGACTGACTAATTTCTGGGCAGAGAGATGCAAGCTTATCGCCAAAAACAAGAAGGGGAGAATAGACTTTTTCATAGATTTTGTATTTAATTTTCTAATGCACCGGCGGCAATCCAGGCATCCATTTTAGATAAAGAACAATTGGATAGGGGACCACTCGGAGGCATAATCAAAGGGTCTCCTTCAGGCTTGTTGATCCGACTTACCGCCCCACCAAGATGTAGTTTGACATTCGCATAGCTGCTGAAGTCTTTACCTCCTGAAGGCGATGCCCCTTGGTGACAAGAGAGGCATTGCACTTGTATCATGGGCTGAATATCTACCGACCATGTCACCATAGATACATCGCAGGGAGTTGATCCATAGAGGTCTTCCGCATTGTCATAATAACAACTTGCAGCGGACAACAGTAGAATGAGGATCATAAACCAGCGTGTTTTCACTCCGTCAAAGGTGGCAATTTCTGTTCCATTTTCACTCCGGACCAAAAAACGACAGCCATGAGAAAAAATACGGACAACAATGCCGCTGACAATCGAAGGTCACCGGTGCGTGTTTCCATCCAACCAATGGCTACCATCCCAAAAACCGTGGCGAGTTTTTCTGCGATATCATAAAAACTGAAATAGGTTACATGCTCCCCTTCTGTTGGAAGCAACTTGGAAAAACTCGATCGCGCCAACGATTGAATCCCTCCTAATACCAAACCCACGGCAGCACCTAATGCATAGAACTGGCTTTCATTTTGAATGAAATACGCCATAGCACAAATGACCACCCATAAAGCTGCTGATAAAATGAGTGCTTTTACATTGCCTAGCGTTTGGCTCAATTTTGAAAACAACCAGGAACCCAGAATTCCCACAAACTGTATGAGCAAAATGGTTGTAATCAAGGCCCCGGTTTCTAAACCCAAGGCTTTGGTTCCAAATAAGGAGGCAATCAAAATAACCGTCTGGACCCCCGCAGAAGCAAAGAAAAATCCGAGTAAAAAGCGCGTAGCGCCAGGCATATTCCGGAATTTACTGACCACATCAAATAGTCGCTGGTAGGCTGCTGGGATCCATCCCTTTTCTTTAACCATCCCGCCTGCATGCTGTCCGTCTGGAAGACGGGTCAAGGCATATTCGCCCCAACCAAACCACCACAAACCCACTACCACAAAACTGCACCGCGTGATCAATCCTGCCCCTTCTATCCCAAACCATGCTGGGTTTTGAATGCAGAACAATGCAACGATTAAGACCAGAGAGCTTCCCAAGTAACCTAAAGCAAAACCCTTTGCAGACAAAGCATCCTGTTGTTCTGTTGGCGCAATCTCAGGGAGATACGAGTTGTAAAAAACGAGACTTCCACTAAAGCATAATGAGGCAATGTACGGGGACAGCAATCCCCACCAAAGTACATCAGACGTGAAGAAAAACATCCCTGCACAGGCGGCAGCACCTGTCCATATAAAGGCACGCATAAAGGATTTCTTATTCCCTGCCAATTCGGCTAGAGCACTTAAGTAGGGTGTGAATACACTAATCGTCAGGAAAGAGGCAGCTACAGCAAATGTATACGCCGCGGTCGTACTTATCTCGCCCCAAAAAAACGGAAAAGTCCATTTGTCTGCACCTTCCATCACTGCTGCGTAGTAAATGGGGAAAATTGCCGTACCAATGACCAGGCTATAGGATGAATTTGCCCAATCATACATAGCCCAACCCCACTGCGTTCGCCTGTTGTATGCCTCCATGTTGGGAAGATATAAAAAAGCTGCACCCAAAATGGGTGCGGCGCTGTTCACTTATACACGAAATATGTTGGGCTTTAGGAAGCTTGCTCTAGTTTAATCAAGTTCAACGCACTACCTGCCTTAAACCATGCAATCTGCTGATCATTATAGGTGTGATGGGCCACCACATGGTCTGTGGTGCCATCCGCATGGGTAAATACCAACGTAAGGGGCTTTCCTGGAGAAAATTCCACTAAATCAACAAAATCAATGCGGTCCGTCTCTTGGATCTTGTCATAATCCCCCTCTTGGACAAAAGTGAGCGCCAGCATGCCCTGCTTCTTCAAGTTGGTTTCGTGAATACGCGCAAAGCTTTTGACTAATACGGCGCGAACGCCTAGATGACGGGGTTGCATCGCCGCATGCTCACGCGAGGATCCTTCGCCATAATTCTGGTCGCCCACGACTAAGGTCGAAACGCCCGATGCTTTATAATCACGCTGAACGGCTGGAACTTCACCATACGCACCCGTCAATTGGTTCAGCACCGAATTGGTCGCCCCGTTGTAGGCGTTTACTGCGCCTGTTAACGTATTGTTGGCAATGTTGTCCAGATGACCGCGGTAACGCAACCAAGGGCCTGCCATGGAGATGTGATCCGTTGTACACTTTCCTTGTGCCTTGATCAAAAGCTTTGCGCCCATGATGTTTTGGCCATCCCAAGGCGCAAATGGATCTAATAACTGGAGTCGTTGGCTGTCTTCTGAGACTGAGATCACCACATGCGAACCATCTGCTACAGGGGCTTGGAAGCCTGCGTCTTCCACGGCATAACCACGAGCAGGTAACTCCTCCCCTACAGGGGGATCAAGTTTGACCGCTTGTCCCTCTTTATTCAGCAAGGTGTCCGTAAGCGGATTAAAATCCAAACGGCCCGCGATGGCAAGGGCCGTAACCATTTCAGGTGATGCCACAAAGGCATGCGTGTTGGGGTTGCCATCCGCACGTTTGGCGAAATTTCGGTTGAATGAATGCACAATGGTATTCTTCTCTTCTTTGTCTGCCCCTTTACGCGCCCATTGGCCAATACACGGTCCACAGGCGTTGGCAAATACTTTGCCGCCAATGGCTTCAAATTCAGCAAGCAGACCATCGCGTTCCGCAGTATAACGCACTTGCTCAGAACCCGGTGTTACAGAATATTCGGATTGAACCAATAAATTTTTTGACGCAGCTTGCTTGGCCACGGATGCCGCCCGAGTCAAATCCTCGTAGGAGGAATTGGTACAAGATCCGATTAACCCAACCTCTATATCTAAAGGCCAATTGTTTGCCTTTGCTACAGCGCCAAGCTGAGAAATTGGGGTGGCCAAATCTGGCGTAAATGGGCCATTGACATGGGGTTCAAGCGTGGACAAGTCAATCTCAAAAACTTGATCAAAATAGACACTTGGATTGGCATAAACCTCTGCATCCGCTTCTAGCTCTGTGCGCACGGTGTTGGCCAGATCAGCCACATCACTTCGGTCTGTGGCGCGCAAGTAGCGCTCCATGGAGGCATCGTAGGCAAAGGTTGACGTTGTCGCGCCAATTTCTGCGCCCATGTTACAAATGGTTCCTTTTCCGGTACAAGACAATGAAGTTGCACCCTCGCCGAAATATTCCACTATGGCACCTGTTCCGCCTTTTACTGTCAAGATGCCCGCAACCTTCAGAATAACATCTTTCGCAGATGCCCAACCATTCAGTTGACCTGTGAGCTTAACACCAATCAACTTGGGGAATTTCAATTCCCAAGGCATGCCCGCCATGACATCTACGGCATCTGCTCCACCGACCCCAATCGCGACCATACCCAAGCCGCCCGCATTGACCGTATGTGAGTCTGTGCCAATCATCATCCCACCTGGGAATGCATAGTTTTCTAGCACTACTTGATGAATAATACCGGCACCTGGCTTCCAAAATCCAATACCGTACTTGTTGGATACAGAAGCCAAGAAATTGAAGACTTCATTGCTTTTGTTTACCGCTTCTTGCAGGTCATTTGTAGCGCCGACACGTGCTTGAATCAAGTGATCACAATGCACGGTTGAAGGCACTGCCGCTTGCTTGCGTCCCGCTTGCATGAATTGAAGCAAGGCCATTTGAGCCGTTGCATCCTGCATGGCAACGCGGTCGGGAGCAAAGTCGACATAGGAAGCGCCTCGTTTATGTGCTTCGGTGGCATCTCCTTGCCACAGGTGCGCGTATAAAATCTTTTCAGAAAGGGTCAATGGATGCCCAACAACGTTGCGTGCTGCAGCAACGCGTGCGGGAAAGCGCTCATAAAAGGCGCGGATCATATCAAGGTCAAAAGCCATATGCTGGGTATATTACACAAAAATACTCCGAAACATGCCGATTTCATTGATGATTTTATTCTAAAATCGGGAATTTTCCCAAATATTTCTATAAAATCTACCGAAGCGGAATGCGCTGAACCCAAGAGTGGCCTTCATGACGCACCACAACTAAAATCATCGAAGAACGTGTAATAGAAGTAGGAATGGCCCACGAATCACCTGTCCAGGTACCGGTCAGCAACGTTTGTCCCTCTAGTGTGAATACTTGCACTTGATCATGGGATTGCGCTGTTGTCCTTTCGAGATATACGACATCGCCTTGCTGCATCCATGTATAGCCATCCAAGTCTTGTTCATCCACAGATATCCATAGGTGCCCTGCTTCTATCGTGCTATCCGCTTTTGCTTGGTATGCACAATCTTTTAGGGTAAAACGCTTGCCGTCTTCTGCCATTTGAAGACGAATCCAACCATAAAGGTAACTTCCATCTTTCTGGATACGCGCGCCCATAAAACCATCCGTATAGGGGTCCTGCCATTGTGAATAGGGGTCATGTACACTGTCAAAACGGTAATCAATCGTTCCATAGTTTCCTGTGGGAGACATGCCTTGCCAAGATGAGGAAGAGATGCCGATCAAATCCCCTACATCTAAACGGTCAGCATAATTAAAAAGTCCCCGTTGCTGACCGAAAATACCCGCGCTCACAGAATCAAATGGAGCCACAATGGCCACATCAATCGCTGAAGTGGTGGTCCCTGTATCTCGGTATAGAATAAAACGGAAGTCTAAGGCAGTATCACCATTAAGATCCAGATCAAAATATTGACCGTTCACAGACAAGGTTGTGTCCGTAAAATCGAGGTATGTGTATTGCGCCTGGGCAGTAACCGTCCCCAAAACGAGGAGAAAGGCGGCATGTAATTTGTTTAGCATCATGGAACTGCAAAGTTGCAAAAGCCAAGCCATCCACCCACTACCTTTGTTAAATATGGCCAAAATACGCGTATCCATCTACATTGAAGCCTTCAGAATGGCAGTGCAAGCCCTTCAGGCTCAGTTACTTCGTGCCATATTGACGGCATTAATCATTGCCATTGGCATCACCGCTTTAGTCGGTATGTTGACCGCAACCAGTGTCATGGAGGCCAGTATTTCGGGTCAATTCACCTCCATGGGCGCCAATACCTTCACAATTCAACAGGGGGGAATGAACATCCAGATCGGAAGAAATGGCATCAAAGAGAAGCAGCAGCCCCAGATTCCACTGCGTACTGCTTTAAAGTTACGAGAAGCCCTCAGCCAAAAAGGAATCAAAGCCAGCGTGAGTGATGATTTAGTCGGAACGGCGGTGGTATTCTACGAAGGGCAGGAAACCAACCCCAATGTTCGGGTCATGGCAGCCGACCAAAACTATGCTGAAGTGAATGCCCTGACCCTTTCTAGTGGACGTTATTTTTCGCCGATTGAGTTGCGTGAAGCGCGTGCGGTAGCGCTGATTGCGCCCGATGTTGTCGCCAAGCTTTTTCCAGATGGACAAGCATTGGGTAAACGAATACGCGTGAGCGGAAATAAGCCCTATACCGTGATTGGCATCACGGCGCCAAAAGGAAATAGTGGCTTTATGGCCTCTGACAACTTGGTCTATCTACCCCTAATGACCGGTCATCAAGATTTTGGCTCAGGTCAGTCTTCTTATGTAACGAGCATTATTTCGCCCAGCCCAAGCGCTTTAGATGCGACCATGGATGAAGCCATCGCCTCCATGCGGGCACTTCGCAAATTGCGCCCTGGCAAAGAAAACAACTTTAATATTCGACGGAGTGACAGCCTTTCGTCCATGCTCATAGAATCTCTTAGTTCCGTCTCTATGGGCGCTGCGCTCATAGGTTTTATCACCTTACTTGGCGCCTCCGTCGCCCTCATGAACATCATGCTAGTCTCTGTAACAGAGCGCACACGTGAAATTGGCACAAGGAAGGCTCTTGGCGCAAATCAGCGGATTATTGTCTTGCAATTTTTAGCCGAGGCCATCCTGGTATCCGTTATGGGAGGTATCCTCGGCACGGTGCTTGGCCTCTTTGTGGGGAATGCCTTGGCCTTAGCGATGGACTCACCTGCCGTTTTTCCGCTACAATGGATGATCTTAGCATTGGTCGTTTCGGTATTGGTTGGCATTATTTCTGGCTGGTACCCTGCGCGTCAAGCGGCCAAACTAGACCCGATCGAAGCCCTCCGCTATGAGTAAACCCATGACAACGATCCAAGCCCAGGATCCCATTTGGCGACGCACTACTGCTGAGATACATCGCGCGCGCAGTGTTGCTTGGGCTTTTGCGCGCCGTGATGTTCAGTTGCGCTTTGCCCAAACCCGCATGGGTTGGTTGTGGTCCCTTGGACAGCCTCTTTTGGCTGCAGCTATTGTCTTCATTGTCTTTTCATGGATAGTGCAAGTGCAAGCGCCTAACGGCTTCTCTTATCCTCTCTATGCATTTGCTGCACTCCCAGCTTGGCTCATGGCACAGCACATCATCTTACAAGGAGCGCCCAGCTTGGTGCATAACCAGCACATAGTGAGCAAAGTGGCATTCCCTAGACAAGCTTTACCTATGAGCAAAGCCGGAGTAGCACTGGTGGATTTTATGGTGGCTTCCCTGTTATTCGTCGTCTTTCGCGGTTACACTCTAGGCGTTTGGTTGGACGGACTGCATTGGGTCCTTTTGAGTAGTCTTGTGAGTATCTATGCTGCCTTAGGCATTGCCTATTGGATTGCGGCCCTTTCGGTGCGCTATCGCGACATCTTGGCTTTGCTTCCGTTTCTACTACAGGGACTCTTTTTACTTACCCCCATTGCCTATCCTACCGAACGCTTTGCAAGCGCTTTGGGTGCCTATAGTTGGGTCCTATACCTCAATCCCTTTGTCTGCATTGCGGACGGAATGCGCTATGCCTGGCTAGGGGTGGACGACTTGAACAACTACCATCTCATTTCTTTTTTGATGGCAACAGGTTTGTTTATCACGGGCACATGGGCCCTGAAAGGCGCAGAACGGAATATGATTGACCATCTATGAGCCTGGGAAAAGATACCGCGATTCAAATCCAAGGACTGGGTAAACAATACCGAGGTCGGGGTGCCTTTAAGGGCCGTGACTTTTGGGCTTTGCAACCCTTGGATTTAGAAGTAAAAGAAGGACAGGCATTAGGGCTTATCGGTCCCAATGGGGCAGGGAAATCCACTTTACTGAAAATGCTATCAGGCCTCACCCATCCCAGTGTTGGAAAGTATACCTACCGGGGTCATATGACCAGCCTCTTAGAGGTTGGAACAGGTTTTCATCCGGATCTTTCTGGACGTGAAAATATTTATCTGAGTGGCGCCTTGTACGGGATGAAGCGCAGTGAAATAGCCAAATCTATCGACGCCATCCAAGATTTTTCAGGATTGCACGACCGCTATATGGACCATCCTATCAAGCATTACTCTAGTGGTATGAAAGTGCGACTTGGCTTTTCGGTTGCAGCGCATTTACAAGCGGATATTTTGGTCGTAGATGAAGTTTTGGCTGTGGGGGATGCCCGCTTTCAGGCCAAGTGTATGCAACGTATGGAGTCCCAGATGCAGGAACATGGGCGTACCGTACTTTTTGTGTCACACAATCTGTATGCGTTGCAATCTCTATGTCACGAGGCGCTGTGGCTCCAAGACGGTGAAGCTGTGCAACACGGGCCTGCAGAAGCTATCACGCAAGCCTACCTAGAAAGCGTCCAAGATCCAAAGCAGGGCATCCAGATTGCGCATGATCATGCTGGCAGTGGAAAACTGCGCATCACGAATCTCATGTGGCTCAAAGGGCCACCGCAAACGGGACAATCCAACACACTCAAGATCACCTATCAAGGAGACAGCGACCATCAGGAGGTTGATGTGCGCCTAAATGTACTTGGACGCGATGGGCGCTTTCTTAGCCCTATCGCCATGCATGCCCATGGCTTTCGGCCGGAACATCTTCCTGCCCAAGGGGAATTAATGGTACACTTTGCCTCCATTCCATGGATGGAAGGATCCTATTCGATGGACTTGCGCCTGACTGAACGTGGAGTGGTAGCCCAAGAAGCCAAGAATATTTGGGGATTCAAAGTCTCCTCGGGTAGTTTTTTAGCCGAGGGAGACCCTTATACAGCGGGCAAAAATGGGGTGCACGTTTCGCAACAATGGACCATCAACAGTTAAGCCTTCCCTAAGTACTTTTTTATCCACTTTTTAATTCGCCCCCTCAACGGCAAGGGCAGGGCATGAGGGCCATTCGGATGGTGGAACAGTCGGTGCATGTAGGCCGAGCCCTCTGAGGAAGGGAGTGTACGCACCTTTTCTAAGACCCAGTCTTCTCCATCATAGCCCTGCTGTTGTAGAAATGGACCAAATACCGGCTTAAAAAAAGCAATATCATCGGGGGTAAACCAACGTCTCCAATTGCTATGTGCATTGGTACGACTTACATGCTTAAAACTGGGGCGAATGCCGTGGTCCGCTGAGAGAGAAAATCCCAAGTAGGCCTCTAGGGGCGCCCAATTCTTGTCCACCAAGTCCTCATAGTGGAGGATAAACCAGCCGTCTAGGGCCAAACTTGTTAGGAAATCAGACAAGGCATCTAAGCCCGCCTTATAGCCTTCGGCCCAGGTCTCAAGAACCGCTGGGTCGCTGCTGTGTAGTTGATAAAAAGGGACTTCTTCGGGGTGCCTTTCCTTATGCTCTGTTAAGCGGAGTGCACGATAAAAATCCTCCGAATCAGGGAGATGCAGATGAAACCAACGGTAAAAAAAACCTGAAATCCATCGATCTCTGGGGTCACGGACTAAAAAAATCTTTTTGTCGTAGATGGAGAAGGCTGCTTGGGCATCCGCGCCATTCCAACCCGATTTTTGGTTGGCGTCCGCATACAGAATTTTGGCCAAAAGATGCTCTGCCGGTGGCCATGACATACCGTCTCCGCGTGTAAGGGTACCATCTGGAGCCATCGTTTTGGGCTCAAAACACTCCACAAGTGGAGAATGCGCTGTCATGGCTTCCGCCAAGAGCGAAAAGAGGTACGTGGTGCCACTTTTTGGCAATCCGTAGATAACAGCGCGCATGGGGCCGGAAGGTAGTGTAAATTCGGGGCATGAAGGAGGCCCCGCCCCGCGTCAGCGTCATTGTTCCCAATTTTATGCACGCTCCTTATTTGGAGGAGCGATTGCTTAGTATTGCGAACCAGACCTTTTCTGATTTTGAAGTTATTCTCTTGGACGATGCCTCCACCGATACCTCTGTTGATATTCTCCAGGCCTGGTGCAGCAAAGACCCGCGCTTCCGCTTTGAACCCAACGCAGAAAACAGCGGGAGCACCTTTGCACAATGGAATAAAGGCGCCGCAATGGCAAAAGGAGAATACCTGTGGATAGCGGAAAGCGATGATGTGGCAGACCCGCATCTATTGGAAACGCTGGTACAACAACTTGACACCCAAACCAACGTGGTGATCGCCTACGCGCAAAGTATGCTCATTGATGAAGCGTCCAAGCCTTTACACACCTTCGATGTGCACTACCAGTACATCTTTGGTGGAGATCGTTGGCATACCGCCTATGTGAGCACGGGGCTTCATGAAATCACGCACTTTATGATTTTGCACAATGTGGTCCCCAATGCCTCGGGCGCCTTGCTGCGGAAGTCACGCTTTGATGCCATTGGAGGAGCCGATCCAAAAGCCAAACTCAATGGAGATTGGATGTTTTATATCCGCATGCTAGAGGGGGGTGACATTGCCTACGTACCCGAAGTGTTGAACTTTTTTCGTCTCCATGCCGCCACGCAGCGTCAAAGAGCAAATGCCAATGGAAACGTATACCGGGAGTTACTTGCTATTGTAGATTATATTCAAGGCCATCATGCGCCCGAAGCATGGATCGTGAGCAAAGCTTACCGAAATGTGGCTGCCTGGTGGACCCATTCCTTGTATCGTCAAACATGGCATGGCCCAGGCACCCGAGAAAACATTCAAGTCAACTTGGGCTTGTTTAAGCGATTTTTACGGCTTCATCCTGCCGTACTACTCCATATTCCCTACGAAGGGGTGGTTCGTTTAGCCGTAGTAGTGTTAGCTACCTTAGGCCTAAAGGAACCCTTACGGCGCCTATTACACCGTTTCTTTCCGCGTCATTTTATGCCGCGCGCCACATGAGGCCCCAGCATGCATCTTCCTTCGATTGTACCGTGGTCATTCCCTGCTATAATGCCACTGCCTTTTTGCGGGAGACCTTGGCATGCATTCCCATGGGGATAGCGGTCATAGCGATAGATGACGGCTCTATAGACGCAACCCTCGCACATTTAGTTACGTGGCAGCAAATGGATCCCGAATATCGTTGCGTCCTACAGCATAAGGAAAATAAAGGTCTTGGCGCCGCGCGCAATTCGGGCTGGGAAGCGGCAAAAACCACTTGGATCCTTTTTCTAGATGCAGACGATCTGCTGGAAGCCTCATGGGCAGATGCGCTACGCCCATCACTCCCTTTATGGGAATCCTCCACAGTTTGGGCCGTTCATCCCTACGCTGAATGGGATGGACAAATGGTGCGTAAACGACATGTAGATTCTATTACACAAACCTCAGACTTGGTCACGAAACGTTTGCCATTTTCCCCTTCGGGCAGCCTACTTAAAAAGGAGGTATTACACGAAATGCAAGGCTGGAGCACAGATCGCAACATGGTGGAAGATATTGACCTTTGGATGCGGTTATGGCGGGCGGGGCATCGACCCTATACGTGGTCTTCGGTAGCATGGACGCGATATAGAACCAACATTGGCCTCACCAAAGATGTGCATCACCATGCCCAAAAAGTTTTGAAACGGATCCAGTGGTTCATTGATCAAGGCTGGGTAGAAGCCGACTTGCTTCCATCTGCTACCCACGAAATATGGAGGCAAGTAGGCCGCACCCATCACAAGCTAGGTCGTTGGCAGGAAGCACGCACCGCCTATGCCTTGGCAAAACCCACGTTGATGCTTTTTGTGCTGCGCACGCTTACCTATTTACACATAGCGCTATGACCCTCTTCTCCCCTATCGCCCATGGCTATTGGCGCTTGCTTGATTGGCATTTGCGACCCAATGAGATACAGAATCTCATCTTAAAAGGGCTGGATTTGGGTATTAGCACCCTCGACCATGCGGATATTTATGGGGACTATCAAGGTGAAGCAGCTTTCGGCCAGGGGTTTAAACGCTTGCCGCCATCTACCCGATCCCAGGTGCAGCTTGTCACCAAGTGCGGCATTCATTTAATCTCCTCTTCAGCGCCTGCAAGAAAGGTCAAGCATTATGACTACCGGGCAGCACATATTATCCAAAGTGTAGACAACAGTTTGGAACGTCTTGGGACCGACTATCTAGATGCCTTGCTCTTGCATCGGCCGTCGCCATTGCTCCAACCGCAAGAAGTGGCCGAGGCTTTTGAACAACTGTATCAAGCAGGAAAGGTGCGTGGTTTTGGCCTGTCGAACTTTTCCCCTTCACAATGGGATGTCGTACAGCGGTATTGGCATCAACCATTATGGACGCAGCAAGTAGAGATCTCTCCACTGCAAACAGATTATCTATTCAACGGTGGCCAAGACCACGCGCTGGCACATGCCTATAGCCCTATGGCCTGGTCACCACTAGGCGGCGGTCGACTATTTCAGCCAAAAACACCCCAGGAGCAGCGTGTTTTCGGGGCATTTCAGACTTTATCACAAGAATGCGGCATACCCATCGACACATTAGCCTACGCTTGGTTGCGGGCCTTGCCGTCTAAGCCGATTATTTTGGTTGGTAGTGGAAAAGTAGAGCGACTCAAAGCGGCCACGGAAGCACTTTCATTTACATTCCCCTATGAAGCCTGGTTTCACATTTTAGAGGCTTCGCGCGGACATGCCGTTGCATAAAAAAGCCTGCTCAATGAGCAGGCTTTCTCCTTCTTTGGGTGATCGCGTAAAGATCAAATTCCTCGGGAGGATTTGGTCAAACGTTTAGTTTAATCGTGCTTGAAGTTCTTGGTCAATCGCATCTAAGAACTCTTGTGTATAGAGATAGTGAGCGCCATGCTTTACATCATTGCCATGGATACATACCGCCAAATCTTTGGTCATTTTACCAGACTCCACCACATCAACACAAACGGTCTCAAGGGTATTCGCAAAATGGATCAATGCCTCATTGTTGTCCAGCTTACCACGATGCGCTAAGCCACGGGTCCAAGCAAATATGGAAGCGATAGGATTGGTACTGGTTTGTTTTCCTTCCTGGTGCTGGCGATAGTGACGCGTAACGGTGCCATGTGCGGCTTCCGCCTCAAGGGTCTTGCCATCAGGGGTAACCAAGACAGAGGTCATGAGCCCTAATGAACCAAAGCCTTGTGCGACCGTATCGGACTGAACGTCCCCATCATAATTTTTACAAGCCCAGATAAAGCCACCTTCCCATTTGAGGGCCGAAGCCACCATATCATCAATCAAACGGTGTTCATAGGTGATCCCTGCCGCTTTGAAATCCGCTTCAAATTCATTGGCGTACACCTCTTGAAAGATATCCTTAAAACGGCCATCATACTTTTTCAGGATGGTATTCTTGGTGCTTAGATAGAGGGGCCATGCTTTCTGGATCGCCAAATTCATGCAAGAACGTGCAAACCCATAGATAGATTCGTCCGTATTGTACATGCTCATGGCCACGCCGCCACCTTCAAAATTATACACATCAAAGGTTTGGACTTCACCCCCATCTTCAGGTGTAAAGGTCATGGTCAATTTTCCCTTTCCTTCAATCACCGTATCGGTTGCGCGGTATTGGTCACCAAAGGCGTGACGACC
>ERZ888423.282-NODE-282-length-54354-cov-7.338920_pt1 | contig 54354 bp, 49 predicted proteins | sample MGYA00520523_ERZ888423 | MGnify/ENA primary metagenome ERZ888423 (study PRJEB32303, sample SAMEA104408611) | aquatic metagenome | biome: Brackish water; feature: Pelagic; material: water | place: Baltic Sea | collected 2014-06-08T10:24:00 | depth 30,27 m ... | reverse complement strand
CAGCCGCAGGCGCGCTCGGGTCCTCAGCCGCAGGCGCGCTCGGGTCCTCAGCCGCGGGGGCGTTGACTTCGGACTCGACGGCTTGCGGATCGTCCTGACTGGGCTCGGTCATCGGGGTGCCGTTCCCAGTTCGCCGAGGGCACCGCGGTCGCCCTGGGCCTCAAGTGCGGCCAGGATCTCCCTGCCGAGCATTGTCACGTCGCCGGCACCCATCGTAACGACCACGTCACCGGGTTCGGCGGCGGCAGCGACGCGCGCGGACACCGCAGAGAAGTCGGGAACGTAGGTCACCGGAGCCGTTACCGCCTCGGCGACTGTGGCTCCGCTGACACCGGCGAGCGGCTGCTCTCGGGCCGCGTACACGTCGAGCACGAACACCTCATCGGCGGTGTCCAGCGCCTGACCGAACTCAGACGCGAAAACCTCTGTGCGGGAATACAGATGTGGCTGAAACACCACTATGGCGCGGCCCGGTCCAGGCCGTTGGACCACGGCGCGCAACGCCGTCAGCGTGGCACGGACCTCGGTCGGATGGTGCGCATAGTCATCAAAGACACGGACACCACTGGCTTCCCCGACCAACTCGAATCGGCGACGCACGCCCTCGAACCCGGCCAGGCCGTCGAGCACGACATCGAGGGAAGCGCCGGCCTCGATGGCCGCCAGCAGTGCACCGAGCGCATTGAGCGCCATGTGCCGTCCCGGTACCGAAAGCCGCATCATCGGCGACTGAACCTCGCCGCGCAGTGCGATGCGTGCCACGGCGCCGGTCCCATGCTGTGTCCAATCCACCAGCGTGGCATCCAGGTCGGGACTACTTCCGTAGCGCAGTACCCGGATCCCAAGCTCCTCGGTACGTTGGGCCAATGCCTCCGCACCTGGGTCATCGGCGCAGACCACCAGTGTGCCAGCGGGTTTGATGCGCTCGACGAATTGGTCGAATACCGCAATGTAGGCCTCGACGCTGCCGAAGTAATCCAAGTGATCGGCTTCTATGTTGGTGACGACGACGATATCGGGTCGGTATTCGAGCAGGGAACCATCACTCTCGTCGGCCTCGGCGACAAAACGTGATCCACTGCCGTGATGGGCATTGGTACCCGCTTCGCCGAGATCGCCACCGACGGCAAAGGACGGGTCCAGTCCGCTGTGCTGCAGTGCCACGATCAGCATGGACGTTGTGGTGGTCTTGCCGTGCGTGCCGGTCACCATCAGCGTGGTGTGCCCGGCCATCAGCTTCGCCAGCACCGCCGGCCGCAGGATCACCGGAATGCCCCGCCGGCGCGCCTCGACGAGTTCCGGATTAGTTTTCGGGATCGCCGCATGGGTGGTGACCACCGCCGTCGGACCGCCCGGCAGCATGTCCAGCGAGGAGGCGTCGTGTCCTATGCGGATCGCGGCACCCCGGGCCCGAAGGGCAATCACCCCGCGCGATTCCTTGGCATCCGATCCGGACACCATGCCGCCGCGGTCCAGCAGGATGCGGGCGATGCCCGACATGCCGGCCCCGCCGATGCCCACCATGTGCACCCGCTGCAGTTCGTCGGGCAGGTCTGTCACGTGGTCACCGGCATTCATCGCTGCCGCCGGTCACGTGCGGCCTGCGCGACGGCAAGTGCCACCTCAGCCACCCGCCGCGCAGCATCACGGTGCCCGGCCAACGCGGCGGCCGCCGTCATCGCCGTCAACCTGGCCGGGTCATTGAGCAGTGCGGTCACCGTGTCGGCGACGGAATCGGCGTTGAGTTCCCGGTCATCGACGACTATCCCGCCACCGGCATTGACGACGGGCAGTGCGTTGAGGCGCTGCTCACCGTTACCGATTGGCAGCGGCACGTAGATTGCAGGCAGCCCGACCGCGGTGACCTCGGCGACCGTCATCGCCCCGGATCGGCAGATCGCCAGGTCAGCCGCCGCATACGCCAGCGCCATCCGGTCCAGGTACGGCACGGCAACATAGGGCGGATCACCGGCGATCGGGACACGCAACTCGAGATTGTTCTTCGGACCGTGTGCGTGAAGTACCGAAATACCGCTTTTGGCAAGACTTTCCGCAGATGCCGACACTGCTCTGTTCAGGGATTGGGCCCCCTGTGAGCCGCCGAAAACCAACAACACCCGGGCGTCCTCGGCGAAGCCGAAATGCGCGCGCGCTTCGGCCCGCAGGGCCATCCGGTCCAACGAGGTGATCGACTCCCGCACCGGGACCCCTACCACCTCGACGTGGCGCAGGCCGGGGTCGGGGACCGCCGAGAGTACCCTTTGCGCCGACCTGGCACCCAACCTGTTGGCCCAGCCTGCGCGGGCGTTCGCCTCGTGGATGACCACGGGCACCCGCCTGCCGGGTCGAGCGGTGCGCGCCGCCAGATACGCGGGCAGGGCGACATATCCACCGAACCCGATGACGACGTCGGCGTGGACGTCGTAGAGGACGGTCCGCGTCTGTCTGACCGCGCGACGCACCCGGCCCGGCAACCGGGCGAGATCCGCGGACGGCTTCCGGGGCAACGGAACCGGGGTGATCAGCTCGAGGTGGTAACCCCGTTCCGGGACGAGTCGGTTCTCCAAACCGCGCTCAGTGCCCAGCGCGGTGATCCGCACCCCGGGGTCGAGCTCGGTCAGCGCGTCGGCAACCGCCATCGCCGGTTCGACGTGGCCGGCCGTGCCACCGCCGGCGAGAACCACCGAGATCGCCCTCACCCGTGACGCTGACCTTCCAGTGTGTGGGCCCGTCGGCCCTGCTTGCGCTGGCCAGCACCATATCCGACCGACGGCCTGCCGACCGAAGCCGGCTGCTTACCGCCGGCGCGCGCCGACCGCCGCACCGGCCGGTCATCCGCGCGAGGTGCGCGAGTCCGCTTCTTTGTCTGCTTCTGCTGGACCTGGGTTGGCGGGCGACCCGAACGCGACCGCAGTCGGTCGCGCAGGGCCTCGGTGCGGGTCGGGACGTACGGTGCTGGCGGAGGTAGTCGCAGCAGTCGGTTGACCCGGTCATCGCGACCGGCCCGCAGCGCCGCCACCGCCTCGGGTTCGTGACGCGCCGCGTTGGCCATGATGCCGATCATGAACAACGTCGTCGCCGTCGATGTACCACCGGCCGAGATCAGCGGCAGCTGCAACCCCGTGACCGGCAGCAATCCGACCACGTAGCCGACGTTGATGAACACCTGACTCAGGATCCACAGTGTGGCGGTAGCGGTAAGCAACCGCAGGAAGGGGTCGGCCGACCGACGCGCGATCCGCATGCCGGTGTAGGCGAACAGCCCGAACAGGCACAACAGCCCGGCGGCACCGATGAAGCCCAACTCCTCGCCGATGATCGCGAAGATGAAGTCGTTGTGGGCGTTGGGCAGGTAGTTCCACTTCGCTGACCCCTGCCCCAGTCCGTCGCCGAAAATACCGCCGTTGGCCAACGCGAACCTGGCCTGACGTGCCTGGTACCCCGAACCTTGGGCGTCGGCAGCCGGGTTGAGCCAGGACTGCACGCGATCGGATCGGTAGCCTTCAGACACCGCGAGAACCGCCCCCGAGATGATCACCGCTCCCAGTGAGCTGAGGAACACCCGCAGCGGCAGCCCCGCGTACCAGAGCAGACCGAGCAGGATCACGCCCATCGACATCGTCTGTCCCAGGTCGGGCTGGGCAACGACGAGCGCTAATGCGATCACCGCCGCGGGCACCAGCGGGACAAGCATCTCGCGCAGCGATGCCTGCTCCAGGCGACGGGCGGCCAGTAGATGCGCACCCCAGACCGCCAGAGCGATCTTCGCCAGCTCCGACGGCTGCATCGAGAAACCGGCGACAACGAACCAGCCGCGAGATCCGTTGGCCACCTTCCCAATTCCCGGGATCAGTACCAGGACGAGCAGGGCGATGCTGAGGGCGAACCCGGCGAAGGCGAGCTTGCGCATCAGATGGACCTTCATCCGCAGCGCGATGTAGAACGCGACCAGGCCGATGAGCGTCCACAGCAACTGCTTGCCGAAGACCGACCACGGCGAGCCGTCCTGGTCATAGGAGTAAACACCGGAGGCCGACAGCACCATCGTCAGGCCCATCGTGGTCAGAAGCGCAGCGACAGCGATGATCAGGTGAAACGACGTCATGGGGTGCCCAAGCCATGCCCCGAACCGGGTGCGCGGGCCGTGCGCGGCCGCGTTCGCCGATCTGGCCTGATTGTCGGTGGCCTGATTGTCGGCGGCGGGGTTGGCGCGACGGTTGCGTAACCGGGTGAGAATGCTGCTCACAGTGTCATTGCCATCATCGCGGATTTTGCCATCATCGCGGCTGTGCCATCTTCGCCATCTTTCGCCCGCCTCTGCCAACTACCCGACGATGGCGCGCACCGCTGCGGCGAACGAGTCTCCGCGGTGTCCGTAGCCGCTGAACTGATCGAACGAGGCCCCTGCCGGCGCAAGAAGCACGGTGTCGCCGGACCGGGCCAGGTCGCGGGCAGCGTCGACGACGGCCGTCATCACGGCCTGAGCCGTCGGCCGGTCCCCGACCTCGACGACTCGAGTCACATAAGTAACACCTGACCCAAATGAATCAGCTTTCTCACGCACCCCAGAATCCTCCCCTGTCACAAGCTCTACAACGGGGACATCCGGTGCGTGTCGCGATAACGCATTGCCCACGACGATCCGGTCCTGGCCGATTAGCACCACACCGACCAGTCGGCTCGCGATCGCCGCGACCAACTCATCGGCCGAGGCACCCTTGAAGAGACCCCCCGCCACCCAGACCACCCTGGGATACGCGCTGATCGAGGCTTGCGCAGCATGCGGGTTGGTGGCCTTAGAGTCGTCGACGTAGGTGATGCCGTCGTCGACCGCGACGACCTCGGCACGGTGTCTGCCCACCCGGAATGTCGCCAGTGCGTCGGCGATCGCCGACGCGGGCACGTCGACCGCGCGCGCCAGGCAGGCCGCAGCCAGCGCATCGAGCACACCGACCGGACCAGCCACCGGGATAGTGTCAGTCGCGGCAAGGACCAGCGCGTCGCCGAACGCCCTGTCGACGATCGCTCCGTCACGCACACCGACCTCGCCGGGCCCAGGCTCTCCCAGCCGGAAGCCCACCCGCATCGGCGCGGGGGCCGCTTTCAGCAGGCCGGCCGCGCGGGGGTCATCGAGTCCGCCGACCGCTATCCGTCCGGTCAGGGCGCGTGCCTTGGCCTGCACGTAGGCCTGCATCGAGCCGTGCCAGTCCAGGTGGTCCTCGGCTACGTTGAGCACCACACCCGCGTCTGGGCGCAGCGAGGGCGCCCAGTGCAACTGGAAGCTCGACAGCTCCACGGCGAGCACATCGGCAGGCTGATCGAGCAGGTCGAGAACCGGTTCACCGATGTTGCCGCACAGCACCGCGCGGCGCCCGGCTGCCTGGAGCATGGCGTAGAGCATCGATGTCGTCGTCGTCTTGCCGTTGGTGCCCGTGACGACCAGCCACTGCCGCGGCGGACCGAACCGGCCCGACTGGTCCAGCCGCCAGGCCAATTCGACATCACCCCAGATCGGGACACCTGCTGCGGCCGCCGCCGCCAGCACCGGTGCCGTGGGCGGGAACCCGGGGCTGGTCACGACGAGCCCGAAATCCGACATCCGTTCGACGGCGTCGCCGGGGTCGATGACGGCCACGCCCTGCCGGGCGTAGGACGTCAGAGCAGACGCGCTGTCGTCGGTGAGCGTTGTGCGCGCGCCGAGCGGCGCCAATGCGGCGAGCACGGCGCGGCCGGTGATCCCCGCACCTGCCACCAAGACAGCTTCACCGCGCAAGGTGCCAGGCGTGATCGACTCCAACACCTCAGGCACCGACGGTGGTCAGCCACTCGCCGTAGAAGATCGCCACACCCAGCCCGCATGCGATCGCCGTCAGCAGCCAGAACCGGATGATGACGGTGGTCTCCGCCCAGCCCACCAGTTCGAAATGGTGGTGGAATGGCGCCATCCGGAACACCCGGCGGCCCGTGGTTCGGAAGGCCATGATCTGTACAACCACCGAGGTGACCTCGGCGACGAACAGAGCACCGAGCACTACCGCCAACATTTCTGTCCGGCTGGTGATCGACAGACCCGCGATGATGCCGCCCAGGGCCAGCGAGCCGGTATCGCCCATGAAGATCTTGGCCGGTGCGGCGTTCCACCACAGGAAACCGATGCACGCCCCGGCGGAGGCCGCCGCGATGATCGCGAGGTCCAGGGGGTCACGCACGTTGTAGCAGCCCATGCCCGGGCTCGTCGCGCAGGCATTGCGGAACTGCCAGAAGGTGATGAGCACGTAAGCCGCGGACACCATCGCCATCGCGCCCGCTGCCAGCCCGTCGAGCCCGTCGGTGAAGTTCACCGCGTTCGACCAGGCGCTGACGATCACCACGCAGAACAGTACGAAGACCGCGGGTGCCAACGTCACCGTCGCGACCTCCCGCACGTAGGACAACTCCGCGCTGCCCGGCGTCAACCCGTCGGCGTTGCGGAACTGCAGGGCCAGCAAGCCGAAAAGCACGGCGGCTACGAGCATCCCGACAGTCTTGGTGGTCTTGTTCAGTCCGAGATTTCGTGCCCGGCGGATCTTGATCAGGTCGTCGACGAAACCGACGCCACCGAGGGCCGTCGCCAACCCCAGCATCAGCAGACCCGACGCGGTGGGTCCCCCGCCGCCGATCAGCAATCCGACCAGATGGGTGCCGAAATAGCTGACCACGATGCCGGCGACAATCGCCACGCCACCCATGGACGGGGTGCCGCGCTTCTTGTGGTGGCTCGGGGGTCCGTCCTCGCGGATCTCCTGACCGAACCCCTGCCGGGTGAACAGCTTGATCAGCACCGGGGTCAGGAGTATCGACACCGTCAGCGCGATCCCGACGGCGATCAATATCTGCATCATCGGCGGCTCTCCCCGATGCCAGGGGCATCGACGGCCAGCGCATCGGCCAGGGCGCCGAGTCCGGCAGAGTTCGACGCTTTCACCAACACCACATCACCTGCGCGAAGCTCGGCCCGCAGCAGGTCCAGTGCAGCGTCCGCGTCGGCGACCGCGGTTGCCTCAGCCCCCCACGACCCCTCCATGACCGCACCGTGCAGCATCGCGTTCATAGGCCTCCCGGTTCCGACGACGACGAGTCGAGAGACATCTAATCGCACGGCCAGCCTGCCGATGCCGTCGTGCTCGGATATCGCGTCGTCGCCGAGCTCAGCCATCTCGCCCAGCACCGCCCAGCTTCGACTTTCCGGAGAGCCCTCGCGGCCCATCCAGGCCAGCGCCTTGAGGCCGGCGCGCATCGAGTCCGGATTGGCGTTGTACGCGTCGTTGATGATCGTCACGCCGTCTTCGCGGGTGCTGACCTGCATTCGCTGCCGCGACACCGGGCCGGCAGCGCCCAGTGCGGTGGCCACCTGGTCCAGGCTGGCGCCGCACTCGAGTCCGACAGCCGCGGCGCACAGCGCGTTGGATACCTGATGGTCACCGTGGACCGCAAGGGAAACGTTGACCCGGGCCCCTCCGGCATGGAGCGTGAAGGCGGGCCGCGCGAAGGGGTCGAGGATAATGTTCTCAGCCCAGATGTCCGCGCACTCCTCCGTCGCCAAAACATCCGCGGACCGGCTCACCCGCACCACCCGTGCCGCGGTCTTGTCGGCCATCTGCGCCACCACGGGATCATCGACGTTGAGGATCACCACCCCGGTTGCCGGCACCGCCTGAGGCAACTCAGATTTTGTCGCGGCGATGGCCTCACGTGTTCCGAACTCGCCGAGATGCGCGGTGCCGACGTTGAGGACGGCAGCGATCGACGGCGGCGCGATTGCGGCCAATGCCGCGATATTTCCCTGATGCCGCGCCGACATCTCCAACACCAGGTAATCGGTGGATCGGGTAGCCCGCAGCACGGTCCAGGGATGACCGAGCTCATTGTTGAACGAGCCGGGTGGGGCGATCATCTCGCCCAACGGGGCCAGCACCGCAGCGATCAGATCCTTGGTCGACGTCTTGCCCGACGAGCCGGTGATGCCGACGATCCTCAGCCCGCCCGCGACCAGTTCGGCGGCCACGGCGGCAGCCAGCTTCCCGAGCGCCGCGAGCACTGCGACGCCCGAGCCGTCGGTGTCGTACTCGAGGACGCTCGCGGTGCCACCGGCATCCGCGTCGGAGCCGGGGTCGGGGCAAACGACGATCGCGGGTACGCCGACCGGGCGGGCCGCCAGCACCGCCACCGCACCGGCCGCGACAGCAGCCGCCGCGAAGTCGTGCCCGTCGGAACGCGCCCCGGGCAGCGCCAGGAACAGCCCGCCGGACGTTATCGCCCGAGAGTCGAACTCGACGGTTCCGGTGACGCGGGTGGCTGCGGCCTGTTCCGCGCCTATGTCGGCAAGATGGCCTCCGACGATCTCGGCGATCTGGGCCAGCGACAGTTCGATCATCTCCGCGAACCCCGCGACTTCAGAGCCTCCAGCGCGCCGGCCAGTTCGTCGCGGTCGTCGAACGCCCGGGTGAGGCCCCCACTGGTCTGTCCCGCCTCATGCCCCTTGCCCGCGATCAACACGATGTCCCCCACCCGGGCCCAGTCCACCGCGTGCTCGATCGCGGCCCGCCGGTCTCCGATCTCCACGACCTCGGCACCGCCTTTTTTCGCACCTGACGCGATCGCGGCACGAATGGCCGCCGGATCCTCGTCGCGCGGATTGTCGTCGGTCACCACGACCAGGTCGGCCAGTTCGGCGGCCACCTGACCCATCGGCTCCCGTTTACCCTGATCACGGTTGCCGCCGGCGCCGAAAACGACGGCGAGCCGGCCGGTGGCCTGCTGACCCAGGGTCTGGAGTACTGCGCACAGAGCTCCGGGTTTGTGCGCGTAATCGACGAGGGCAAGGAACGGCTGCCCCCGATCGACGGCCTCCAGTCGCCCGGGCACGGTAGCCTCCCGCAGCCCCGGCGCGGCCTGCTCGGGCGACACCCCCACAGCGTCCAGCAGTGCCAGCGCGAGCAGACTGTTGGCCACGTTGTATCGGCCCGGCAGCCCGATCTGCATACCGTGATGGACGCCGGCCGGATCCACCGCCAGAAAATCCTGGACGCCGCCCTCACCGGTAGCGATGTCCTCAACCATCCAGTCCGCAGTTCCCGTCGTACTCACCGTGACCGCCCGGTACGTACGCACGGCCAGCGCGCGACCCCACTCGTCGTCGATGCACACCACCGACAGCGCGGCGTGCGTCGCCGACTCCGCGTCGAACAGTCGCGCCTTGGCCTCGAAGTACTCTTCCATCGACTCGTGAAAATCCAGGTGATCGCGCGACAGATTGGTAAACCCACCCACCGCGAACGACACGCCATCGACGCGGCCGAGGGCGAGCGCATGGCTGGACACCTCCATCACGACGGTGTCGACGCCCTGCTCGACCATCACCGCCAGCAGCGCCTGCAATTGCGGAGCTTCCGGTGTGGTCAGCCCGCTGGGCTGCTCGCGCCCGTCGATGCGGACGCCGACCGTGCCGATCAGCCCGGCTACCCGGCCGGCCGAACGCAGGCCGGCCTCCACCAGATAGCTCGTCGTCGTCTTGCCGGACGTGCCGGTCACACCGATGACCCGAAGGTGCTCCGACGGATTGCCGTACACCGCGGACGCCACCGCCCCCAGTACCGCCCGCGGCGCGGGGTGGACCAGCACGGGCACCTCCAGCGTGCTGGCGCCCGACGATTTGGCGATCTCGACCACGCCTTCCTGGTCGGTCAGCACGGCGACCGCACCACCGGCCACGGCGTCGGCGGCATAGCGGCCACCGTGCGCCCTCGCCCCGGGTAGCGCGGCGAACAGGTCCCCAGCCTCGGCATTCTGGCCCCGCAGCGTGACACCGGTGACCCGGACCTCAGACACCGCAGGTCCCGAGCCGGGAACCACCGCCACATCGGCCAGCAGATCAGCGACAGCCGCCAACGGCAGACCATCGGTACGGGAAGGGCGCAGATTCATGGCCCTGACACAGTACCGGCCCCGACCGGCCTCGACGATCGGCTCAGCCGGCCTGAAGCGGCTCAGCCGGCCTGAAGCGTTAGAGGCGCACCCGGATCCGCCGACAACGGCACGTTCTCCCGCTGCAACAACCACGACGCGATGTTGTGGAACAGAGGTGCGGCCGAGGAACCGGCCGAGCCGTCGGCGGCACGATGGGGTGCGTCCATCATCACTCCGACCACGTAGCGCGGGTCGTCGGCGGGAGCCAACCCCGCAAAGGTGATCCAGTAAACGTCGTCGTAATAACAACCGCAGGCCGGATTGATCTGCTGCGCAGTGCCGGTCTTGCCCGCAATCTGGTAACCCTCGACCGCCGCCTGCGGTCCGGTCCCCTGCTGGATACCGCGCGGATCGCGTTGCACCACCGAGCGGAACATGTTGCGCACCGTGCGGGCAGTCGCCGGCGACACCACGCGGATACCGTCGGGCCGGGGTTCCTCGGAGCGGGTGCCATCGGCGGCAACCGTCGCCTTGATGATGCGCGGTGCGATGCGCACGCCGTCGTTGGCGATGGCCTGGTAAATGCCGGACATTTGCAACAGGGTCATCGAAAGGCCCTGTCCGATAGGCAGGTTGGAAAATGTGCTGCCCGACCATTGATCTCTGGGGGGAACCAGCCCGGCGCTCTCGCCGGGCAGTCCGACGCCGGTGCGCTGGCCCAAACCGAACTTGCGCAGCATCTCGGCGTAGCGCTGCGGACCGACGCGTTGCGCAAGCATCAGGGTGCCGACGTTTGACGACTTCCCGAACACTCCAGTGGTGGTGTACGGCATCACTCCGTGCTCCCAGGCGTCACGGATGTTCACTCCGCCCATCCCGATCGAGCCCGGAACCTGCAGCACCTCATCGGGGTTGGACAACCCGTACTCGATGACTGATGCGGCGGTGATGATCTTGTTCACCGAACCCGGTTCGAACGGCGAAGACACCGACAGGTTGCCCAGTTCGCGATCGGCTTGTCGACTCAGGTCCTGGCCGGGGTCGAACGTGTTGTCGTTCGACATCGCCAGCACCTCGCCGGTCTTGGCATCGAGCACCACGGCTGAGGCGTTTTTGGCACCGGACAGATCCTTGGCCAACTGCACCTGTTGCTGCACGTAAAACTGGATGTCGTCATCGATGGTCAGCATCACCGTTGACCCGTTCACCGCACCATGGCGATTGCGATAGCTGCCCGGGATGACCACACCGTCGGAACCGCGGTCGTAGGTGACCGAACCATCGGTGCCGGCCAAAACCGCATCCATCGAATCCTCCAGGCCGAGCAGGCCATGACCGTCCCAATCGATGCCGCCGACGACGTTGGCCGCCAGCACTCCGCCCGGGTACTGGCGCACATCCTGACGCTCCGAGCCGACTTCGGGGAATTTGGTGGTGATGGCCTCCGCGAGCGCCGGATCGACCGCACGCGCGAGATAGACGAATGTCTCGTCGCTGCGCAGCTTCTTGAGCAAGGTGGCACTGTCTGGTTTGTTTCCCAGTCGGTTGGCCACCTCGGTGGCGATCTCGCGCAGCCGCGCGTCCGTGCCCGGAGCGTCGAAGAACTCCGCGGCGTCTTTTTGGGCGGCTTCCTCGAAGGAGTCATCCAACTGCTGGCGCACCTTGACCGGTTGGAACGTCAATGCGCGGGCCTCAATGGTGAACGCCAGTTTGTCGCTGTTGCGGTCGACAATCGAGCCGCGCACCGCCGCGTCGATATCAGTCACCTTCAGTTGGCTGGCAGCCTCGGCGCGCAGCCCTTCGGCGCGCGGCACCTGCAGGGTGAACAACTGGGCAGCGGCCACAACTAACAGCAGGAAGATCACCGCATTGCCGGAGCGGTGCCGGAAGACGAACGACGCACTGCGCAGACCGCTTTGGGACGCCGCCTGTCGGGTGCGCCGGGTCCGCGCTGAGCGCTCCTGGCTCGGCGCAGATGCGTGTGCCTTAGCCGACTTTACGGATTTCGCCGATTTCGCTGGCTTCGCGGCGCGCTCCGGGCGGCCCGTCTCGCGGCTCACGCGGGCCCGTCCGGCACCGGCGTGAACTGCCCGTCGTCCAGCAGAGCACCCGGCTGGCTCGCGACTCCCGGCTGGCTCGTGACTCCCGGCGGCGCGCCGAACTGGTCAGCGGGCGGCACCTCAGCCATCGGCGTAACCGGGAAGCCGGGCGCACCAGGCGGCACTAGCGGGACGGGTCCCGGTGTCGGCACCTGGCCCGCAACGGTGTGCGGCACCTCGACTCCTGGGGCGGCGACCCGAGGTGCCGCGGGCACTAGAGGCACGGGTGCGGTCTGTGCCGGGCCCGGCGCAAGCCCCGGCGTTGCGAGCCCCGGCGTTGCGAGCCCCGGCGCAAGCCCCGGCGTTGCGAGCCCCGGCGTTGCGAGCGGCCCTGTCACAGAAGGGATGCGGACTGGCACCTCGAGCGGTTCGACCACCTGCGGGGCCGACGGCACGGGGTCGGCCAGCCGCGTATTCAGCGGTGGGGGCGGAACCCCTTCGGCCGGTTTAGGGGTGCCGACCACGACCCAATTGCCCGCCGCATCCTGCACCAGGTGCGCGGTGTCACGCGAGGGGATCATGCCTAGATTTCGGGCGGCCTCTGCCAGCGCCGGAGCGGCCTGGGCCTCAAGCACATCGCGCTCGAGCGCCTCCTTCTGTTGTATCAGCGCCTGATTGACCTGGCGGGCGCTGCCCAGTTGATACGAGCGCTCAGCGGCATCGGTGGATAACCACAGCGTCACACCCAGTCCGGCACCCAGGGCCGCGATGATCAGGACGACGAATGGGACCCGCGCGACAAGCGTTCGGGGATTGACCTCGATGGCCGCCAACCTGACCAATATCCGCTGCCGAATCGGAGTACGAACCACTTTAGGCGCCTTGGCTTTTCGCGCTTTTGACCGGGCCTTGGCCTGGCTGGCGCTCTTCGGCCGCGCAGGGCCGTCCGCCGGCCGACGTATCGGGCTGGCCTGCGGCACCGCCCGTTGCGGACGGGCGTCATGTGTCGGCCTGCGCCTGCGCGGCGGCGCGTCGACCGTCCGCCTGGCTTCGCGCGCCGCACCGTGACCGCCGCGTGTCTGCGACCGCTTCCCAGATGCGGTGCCGCGTGCGGGCCGTTTTGCCGTCATCGCTTTTCCCCTCCAACTCGTTCCAGCGCGCGGAGCCGAACCGGAGCGCTTCGTGGATTACCTTCGATTTCGTCGGAGCCTGCGCGTTCGGCACCGCGGGTCAGCGCGAAGAATTCGGGCCCGTACCCGGGCAATTCGACCGGCAGGCCCGGCGGCGTTCGGGACGCGGTCGCAGCGGCGAACTCACTCTTGACGATCCGGTCCTCCAAGGACTGGTAAGCCATCACGACGATTCGCCCACCAGGCCGCAAGCTCCCCAGCGCCGCCGGTAACGCGTGGCGCAGCGACTCCAGCTCGGCGTTGACCGCGATACGTAGCGCCTGGAAGGTGCGTTTGGCCGGGTGCCCGCCAGTGCGGCGCGTCGCCGCCGGAATCGCCTGGTAGAGCAGTTCGACGAGCTCGCCGGTGGTCGAGAACGGAGTGTTCGCACGGCGACGGACAATGCGAGCAGCGATGCGGTTGGCGAAGCGCTCCTCGCCGAACTCGCGCAGCAGTCGCGTCAGTGCCTTCTCATCGAAGGTGTTCAAGATCTTCGCGGCGGTCAGGTCCGACTCTGGGTGTTCCCCGGTGTCTTCCCCCGTGTCCATCCGCATGTCCAACGGCGCGTCCGTCGAGTAGGAGAAGCCGCGCTCCGGACGGTCAAGCTGCATCGACGACACACCCAGATCGAAGAGAATCCCGTCGATGCCGCCATTAGCGGCCACCGTTTGGTCGATACCGGCGATGTTGTCCACATTCATGCTGTCCACCTGGTCGAAGCGAGTGTGAACCAGCGTGATGCGGTCGGCGAACGGTGCAAGCCGCTCACCGGCGATTCGTAGCGCATCGGAGTCGCGGTCCAGGCCGATCAGCCGGAGGCCTGCGAACTGGGCGAGGAATCGTCGGGCATGGCCACCTGCGCCGAGGGTCGCGTCCACCAGCGTCGCACCCGTGCCGTCGAAGGCGCGCCGGGTCAGTGCCGGGGCGAGCAACTCGACGCACCGGTCGATCAGGACCGGGATGTGGGGCTCGTTGTCCACCATCTCAGCACCCCGAGTGATTGTGGCGGCCCCTGCAGCGAGGTCCCTGCCCGAGTACGCGAACCTGACATCGGGGAAGTACGTCAGGGTCGATTCGGGCAGAGGCCACGTTGCACGGGCCTGCGGGCCAGTGGCCAGATCAAAGAATGTCGCCGAGTGCTTCATCGCTGGCCGCGGAGAAGTTCTCTTCGTGAAGCTCCTGGTAGTCCTGCCAAGTTTGCGCGTCCCAGATTTCCAGGAACCCGATCGAACCCGTCACGACGCACTCCTTGGTCAGGTTGGCGTAGCGACGGTGCTCTGCAGAGAGTGTGATGCGCCCCTGGGTATCGGGGTACTGCTCGTCGGTGCTTGCCGCCAAGTTGCGCAGATAGGCGCGGGCTTCCGGGTTTCCGCGTTTGGCTTTGCCCGAGATGTCGGCGATCATCGCCTCGAACTCTGCCCGCGGGTGGACAGCCAGGCTGTGATCTTGACTCTTGGTGACCATCAACCCTCCCGTCAGTGCGTCGCGGAACTTGGCGGGCAACGTCAGTCGCCCTTTGTCGTCGAGTTTTGGCGTGTAGGTGCCGAAGAACATCTCGCCACCTCGCTATGCCTGCCCTCGAACGGAGGCCCGATCGCTCCGTTGTCCGCCACTTTACCCCACAATCCCCCACATTGCCCCAAATGCCGGGCGGCGTTTCCCTCAGCACCCCCACTCAGCGCATCCGACACGCTCAACTCAGCCGCACCGCCGCTCCGCTACGGACAGCGAAGGATCACAAAATACCTGTTCAGCAGCATCACGCCCAGTCTGATTCACGGGGTGGGGCGCAGTGGGGCAAGGCAGAGCACCGCGGGCAAGAAACACCCTGTGGGGCCAAAAAAGGGGCAGTCCTGTAGGACTGCCCCTGCTATGGAGAACCGATTACTCGTCGAAGCGACGGCGGAAGCGATCTTCCATGCGACTGGTGAACGAGCCGGCCCCGCCCTTTGCCCGCTTCTGTCGGGCAGCGCCGGAGTCCGCGGGGGTCTCACGCTTCCCGGCGACCCTGGGGGCGGTGATCGCGAAGACAACCCCGCCGAACATGACGAAGAAGCCGACCACTGACAGAATCGGAAAGCTCCCGATCCACGTGCCCTTGACCGCCACGCCCGACACCAGCATCGCCAGTCCGGTCAAGAAAAGCGCGACGCCCTGCAGCCTGCGCCGAGTCGAGGGTGCGCGCAGAGTTCCACCGCGAACGCTGGACGCGAATTTAGGGTCCTCGGCGTAGAGCGCGCTCTCGATCTGGTCGAGCATGCGCTGCTCATGATCGGAGAGTGGCATTCGTCCCTCCCTCTTGCCGTGGGGGCGTCGCAGTCGTTCTGAGTCGGCGTGTGGCGTGTCAGTTATGTGTCAACGTGTTTATCAACCGTAATGATACGAGCTCAATCTGAGCCTTACCACCTAGTTCGACCCATCATTCTATGACGAACGCCGTCACAGGTAACCAGCACCTCACCTATCCGGTGCCTACCCGGTACTCCACAGGATAATAGGTGTCGGCAAGACGAATCACCCACCGGGAGGAACAGGTCCTTGGCGATGACTCTCATCGATCTGTCACCAAGCGATATGGCGCACCGACTCGACGACGCGCTGGCGGTCTACGTCGATGCCATGCGGTACCCGCCGGGCACCGAGGACCAGCGGGCATCGATGTGGCTTGAACACACTCGCAGGCGCGGCTGGAAAGCCGTCGCGGCTATCGATGTCAGCGCCCCCATCGAGGTCACCGCCGCGGGCCTTAATGCCGGAACCGACGGAATCGCCCTGTCCACGGCCCCCATGCTCGGCGTTGCCTACGGCTACCGCGGCGCCCCCGACCAGTGGTGGCAACGGCAGGTAACCTCCGGCCTCCGCCTCACCGGCGCTGATCAGGCACATATCTCTGAGCTGATGGACGACTATTTCGAGCTGACCGAACTCCACATCCACCCGAGTGCCCAAGGCCGCGGGCTGGGTGAGGCGCTGGTTCGGCGCCTACTCGACGACCGCAGAGAGCGCCACGTCCTGCTGTCCACGCCGGAGACCAACGGAGAACCGAACCGGGCATGGCGGCTATACCGCCGCCTCGGCTTCGCCGACATCATCCGCGGCTACCACTTCGCAGGCGATCCACGAGCGTTTGCGATCCTGGGCCGCGCCCTACCTATCTAATAGGTCCCCTCGTCTAATAGGCCATACGGCGGCTAATAGGCCATGCGGCGGCGCGTCTGGCACGATGACCTGGTGCCGACCCGTCATCGCACCCACAAGCGTCTCCTCACCCTGGTCCTGCTGCTATTGATGGTGGCGCCTTCGCTGATCGGCTGTGTCCGGGTCAGGGCATCGATCACCGTGTCGCCCGATGACCGTGTATCGGGCCAGATCGTTGCCGCGGCGATCGCCCGCGACGCCGACGACAAGGGTCCGCAGCTACTCAACAGCCTGCCGTTCGCCCAGAAGGTCGCCGTTTCGGAATACAGCCGCGACGACTACGTGGGGACCCAGGCAGTGTTCTCCAACCTCACGTTCGCCGAACTACCCCAGTTGGCCAACATGAACCGGGACGCGGCCGGCGTCGACATCTCGCTGCGGCGGGCAGGTGACCTGGTGATTCTCGAAGGCCGCGTAGATCTCACCTCGCTCAGCGATTCCGAGGCCGACGTGTCGCTGACTGTCTCATTTCCCGGCGAAGTGACTTCGACCAACGGTGATCAGATCTCCACCGAAGTCGTCGAGTGGAATCTGCGACCGGGCGTGGTCAGCACGATGAACGCCCAAGCGCGCTATACCGATCCGAGCGCACGATCGTTCACTGGCGCGGCCATCTGGCTGGGCGTGGGTTCGTTCCTGGTAGCCGGCATCATCGGCGCACTCGCCTATGCCAATCGGGACCGTTCCCCGCGAGTCGGCGAACCGCAGGATCAGCCGCAGTAGGCTCGGGACGGACTGCGAAAAACACAGAAAGGGGCGCCCGCTGAGCGTGGATGCAGCGGTACCGTCGGCCGTCGAACTGGCCGCGGCCGTCAACGAACAGCTGCGGGATTATCTCCGTGATCGTCGCCGCGACGCGGCGTACATCGGTGCGGATTACGCTGCGCTGACCGCGGCTCTCGAAGAGTTCGTCCTGCGCGGCGGCAAGCGACTCCGCCCGGCGTTTGCTTACTGGGGCTGGCGCGCGGTGGCCGGCACCGAGCCAGAGCCTGAAATGCTCAGACTCTTCTCCGCACTCGAATTGCTACACGCCTGTGCCCTCGTGCACGACGACGTCATCGACGCCTCTGCAACCCGGCGGGGACTGCCCACAGTGCACCGGACATTCACTGAACGCCACCGCAGCAATAACTGGCGCGGATCATCGGAGCAGTTCGGCCTGTCCGCGGCGATATTGCTGGGCGATCTGGCCCTGGTCTGGGCCGACGATATCGTCGCGACGGCCCCGATCGAACAGGACGCCCATCGGCGGGTGCAGCGGGTGTGGTCGGCGATCCGCACCGAGGTGCTCGGCGGTCAGTACCTCGACATCGTCGCCGAGTCCAGCGGCGCGCAGACCGTCGGCTCGGCCCTGACGGTCAACATCTACAAGACGGCCTCCTACACCATCTCGCGTCCGTTGCAGCTCGGCGCCGCCGCTGCCGCTGACTGCCCCGAGGTCCTCGAGGCCTTCCACGAATTGGGCACCAGCCTGGGTGTCGCGTTCCAGTTGCGCGATGACGTCCTCGGGTTGTTCGGCGACCCAGCCGTGACCGGCAAGCCTTCCGGCGACGATCTGCGGTCCGGCAAACGCACCGTCCTGCTGGCCGAAGCCGTCGAGCTCGCCGAGAAGCACGACCCGGTGGCGGCCAAGCTGCTTCACGCGTCGATCGGCACAGAGCTGACCGACGCTCAGGTCGAGGAGGTATGTCTGGTGATCGAGTCCGTGGGCGCACTCGCGGCCGTCGAAAGCAGGATCGACACGTTGTCCCGCCGCGCGATTGACATCCTCAATGCCGCACCAATCGACGCCCGGGCTAAAGCTGGACTCGCCGACCTCGCCAGATTGGCCGCGAACCGGTCCGCCTAGGAGCATGACGACGCCCGCGCCGGCCCAGGCCCCGAGAACCGGTCTGCCAGAGAACTTTTCGCGGCGAATTCTGGCGCAATTGAGCCGGCTGAAAGAGTTCACGCTCTCACCGGAGGCCCGACCCGCGCTGGTTGGAGCTACCGGTGCGGTCCTGATCGCCCTAGGCGGACTGGGCGCGGGCAGCACCCGAGTGCACGACCCGTTGCTTGAATCCACGCACCTGTCCTGGCTCCGGTTCGGGCACGGACTGGTTCTGTCGTCGGTGCTGCTATGGAGTGGCGTGGCACTGATGCTGATGGCCTGGCTGTGGCTGGGCCGGCGGGTGATCGACCGCACCGCCAGCGAGTACACGATGGTCGCCACCACCGGATTCTGGCTCGCCCCGCTGCTGTTGAGTGTTCCGACTTTCAGCCGCGACACCTATTCGTATCTGGCCCAGGGCGCGCTGCTACGCGACGGATTTGATCCGTATCTCGTCGGACCGATCGACAATCCGAATTCGTTGCTGGACAACGTGAGTCCAATTTGGACGACCACCACTGCACCGTACGGCCCGGCGTTCATTCTGGTGGCGAAGTTCGTCACGATGTTGGTCGGCAACGACATAGTCGCCGGGACGATGCTGCTTCGGTTGTCCATGCTGCCCGGCTTGGCGCTGCTGATCTGGGCGGCACCGAGAGTGGCCCGGCACGTCGGCGCCAACGGAGCGACTGCGCTATGGATCTGCGTGTTGAACCCGCTGGTGATCATTCACCTGATGGGCGGCGTACACAACGAGATGCTCATGGTCGGCTTGATGATGGCAGGCATCGCACTGTCGTTCCGCGGCCACCACGTCTCGGGCGTCGCCCTGATCGCCGTGGGTGTGGCGGTGAAAGCGACGGCGGGACTGGCACTTCCCTTCATGGTATGGGTGTGGGCGCGCGGTCTTCGCGATCGACGCAGTTACCCGCCGGCGAAGGCTTTCGCGATGGCCACAGCGGCGTCGACACTGATCTTCGTCGCGGTGTTCGCAATTCTTTCGTTGGCGGCGGGCGTCGGCCTGGGCTGGCTCACCGCGCTCGCCGGGTCGGTCAAGATCATCAACTGGCTGACGGTTCCCACCGCGACGGCGAATCTGATCAATGCCGTGGTGGGCCTTTTCGCGCCGGTGAACTTCTACGCGGTGCTGGAAACCACCCGCATTATCGGAATCGCGACCATCGCGATCTCAGCACCGTTGCTGTGGTGGCGGTTCCGTCGTACCGACCGGGATGCGCTGATGGGTATCGCGCTGCTGATGGGCGTGGTGGTCCTCTTCGTGCCCGCGGCGTTGCCGTGGTACTACACCTGGCCGCTGGCCGTCGTCTCCGCACTGGCGCAATCGCGGCGAGCCGTCGCACTCATAGCCGGTCTGTCGACGTGGATCATGGTGATCTGGAATCCCGACGGTGCGCACGGAATGTATTCCTGGGTACGGGTGCTGATGGCCGTCGCCTGCGCTGCCGGGGCGTGGTTTTGGCTCGCCAAAGCAGCCCCGGCGCCCGAACCCAGCGGTGCGGAGATCAATAACCCATTGCCTGGGCGCGACGAACCACCTCACGGGCCTGATGCGAATGCAGCGCATCGACCGGACGGGCGTTGACCTGCCGTTCGTTGGAGCCGTCACGGGCGATCGTCAGCGACGGGTCCGGCGTGAAGAGCCACCGGATGATCTCGGTGTCGTTGTACCCCCCGTCGTGCAGTACGGCCAGCAGGCCGGACAGACTCTTGACCACCCGTCCGGTCTCATCGAAAAACGCTTCGGGCACCACGACAGATCCCGCGCGGCGAACCGCCAGCAGGTGTCGATCTCGTAATTGCTGATGCACCTTGGTCACCGGAACACCCAGCAGACCTGACACCGTAGGCAGGTCATAAACGGCCTCGTCGGGATCCAAAATGTCATCGGCAGTCGGAATGCTGCTCACCACATCGAGTCTAGGTCCACCAGGGTCTAGATCCACCGGGCGCCTCCATGGGGGCTTGGGGCCCGGCTCGTACCATGTGTTCGGTGGAGACCTACCAGCACGCCGACCCGCTCCCCGGGGCCGTGCTGGACGGCCGGTACCGGGTGGACACGCTGGTCGCGATCGGCGGCGTGTCCGGGGTGTACCGCGGACTGGATCTGCGACTGGACCGACCGGTGGCACTGAAGGTCATGGACACGCGCTATGCCGGCGACGAGCACTTTCTGACCCGCTTTCAGCGCGAAGCGCGCGCAGTGGCGCGGCTGAAAGACCCCGGACTGGTCGCGGTGTACGACCAGTGCGCTGGAAGTCCAGGCGGTGATCCTCCATTTTTAGTGATGGAACTGATCGAGGGCGGCACGCTGCGCGAGTTGCTCCGTGAGCGCGGCCCGATGCCGCCGCATGCCGTCGCCGCAGTGCTGCGACCGGTGCTCAGCGGTCTTGCCGTGGCCCACCACGCCGGTCTGGTGCATCGGGACATCAAGCCCGAGAACGTCCTGATCAGCGACGAGGGCGACGTCAAAATCGCCGACTTCGGGCTGGTGCGCGCGGTTGCGGAAGCCAAGATCACGTCGACCAGTGTCATCCTGGGCACCGCCGCCTACCTCTCACCCGAGCAGGTGAGCACCGGCGACGCCGATGCGCGCAGCGACATCTACTCCGTCGGCGTACTGGTCTACGAGTTACTGACCGGCGCCACCCCCTTCACCGGGGATACCACGTTGGCCGTGGCGTATCAGCGGCTGGACCGCGACGTCGCGCCTCCCAGCTCGGTCATCAGCGGCGTACCAAGGCCGTTCGACGAACTGGTGCGCCGCGCCACCGCCCGCGATCCGGCCCAGCGGTTCGCCGATGCCACCGAGATGCTCAACGAACTCGATGCGATCGTTGACGAGCTCGGCCTCCCACACTTCCGGGTACCCGCGCCCCGCAACTCAGCGCTGCACAACTCCGCGATCGTGTCGACCGGGCACCAACACTTTTCGCAGAAAACCGAAGCTCTCGGCAGACCCTCGAATGTTTCGTCGGTTAGCCAGCAGACCAGAGCGTTCACCCGTGCCGAACTTCCACCGCCGGCACCCCGCCATGAGCTCGAGTACCAGCCCCCCGCAGCAAGATTCGCCGGAATCGAGCTGGCAGAGTTCGACTGGGCTCGCCAGCGGAGCAAGCGCGTCCTGTTCTTCTGGGTTGTCGCAGCGATCACCCTTGCCGGGCTGGCGGCCGCCGGGGGCTGGACACTCGGCAGCAACCTGACCATGCTCCTCTGACCCCCGGTCGGCGTGAGCCCGTGGCCGGTTCGGCGTGGGATCAGTCGCGGAGCATCTCCGCGACCAGGAACGCCAATTCCAGCGACTGCTGGGTGTTCAGCCGCGGGTCGCAGGCAGTCTCGTAGCGACCCGCCAGGTCGGTGTCCGAAATGTCTTGCGCACCACCGAGACACTCGGTGACATTCTCGCCGGTGATCTCGACATGGATGCCACCTGGATGCGTGCCCAGGCCGTGGTGCACCTCGAAGAACCCCTGTACCTCGTCGACGATACGGTCGAAATGTCGGGTCTTGTATCCCGTTGAGGACTCATGGGTGTTGCCATGCATCGGATCGCACTGCCAGATCACCCGATGCCCGGAGGCCTGCACCTTCTCGATGATCGGCGGCAGCACGTCGCGCACCTTGCTGTTGCCCATCCGGCTGACCAGCGTAAGGCGTCCCGGCACGTTGTGCGGATCGAGGCGCTCCACGTACTCCACCGCCAACTCCGGCGATGTGCTCGGGCCGATCTTCACGCCGATCGGGTTGGCGATCACCTCGGCGAAGGCGATATGCGCGCCGTCGAGCTGGCGGGTGCGCTCACCGATCCACACGTAGTGCGCCGACAGGTCGTACAGCTTCGGGCTGGACCCTTCGACATCGGGATCGCCACTGTCCAGGCGCAGCATGGCCCGCTCGTAGTCGAGAACCAGCGCCTCATGGCTGGCGTAGATCTCGGCGGTGTCGAGGTTGCGGTCGCTGACCCCACAGGCGCTCATGAAGCGCAGCCCGCGGTCGATCTCCCCCGCCAGTGCCTCGTATCGGGCGCCGGCGGGCGAGGTGCGCACGAACTCCCGGTTCCAGGCATGCACCTGATGCAGCGATGCCAGGCCCGACGACGTCAGGGCGCGCACCAGATTCATCGCCGCACTGGCGTTGGCGTAGGCACGCACCAGGCGGGATGCGTCGTGCTCACGGACGGCAGCATCGGGGGCGAACCCGTTCACCATGTCTCCGCGGTAGGACCGCAGGCCTAGCGCGTCGATGTCGGACGAACGCGGTTTGGCGTACTGCCCGGCGATTCGAGCCACCTTGACCACCGGCATGCTCGCGCCGTACGTCAGCACCACCGCCATCTGCAGCAGCGTGCGGATGTTGGCACGGATATGCGGTTCGGTGTTGTCGGCGAACGTCTCGGCGCAGTCGCCGCCCTGAAGCAGGAAAGCCTCACCGCGCGCAACGTCGGCCAGACGCGATTTCAGCCGCTCGATCTCCGAAGGCACGGTGACCGGCGGGACGCTCTCCAACACCGTCCGCATCGCCTTGGCCTGATCAGCAGGCCAACTCGGCTGCTGCAGAGCAGGACGGGCGAGCGCCGCATCGAGCCGTTGCCGCAGCTCCTCGGGCAGCGGCGGAAGGTCCGGCAGCTGGTCGATGGGTACGTCGACGGTCCAATTCACCCATCCATGGTAACGGGCTGGAGCACGTGGTTTTACCCGCGCGGGGGTATCAGCGAACCGTTCAGCGATGGGTCATCAGGCGGAATCGATGCAGGTTGTGCTTGGCGTCGACGAGCGCGTCGTGAGCATCGCGAGGGCGCGGTGGCATCCGAGGGGACCCGCGCTCCTCCCAGAATTGCCGCAACTCGCGGGTGAAGCGCGGTATCGCCGGTGGCAGATCGGTCATGGGCCCCCACAGCTGGCAGAGCACCACATGGTCGTAGGCACCGACCCACGCCCACAGCTCGATTGATTCATCGCCGTCGATTCCGAAGAAATCCTCGAGTTCCGCTCGGATCTGTCGGCGCGAGCGCCAGAGCGGCGAGGCCGGTGACGGCAGTTTGGGCAGCACATTCCTTCGCACCCAACGGCCCGCTCGCTCAGGATCGAATTCTGTTGAAATCGCATAATATTCGCGGCCATCCTCGGCTGCGACACCAATGGAGATCAACTCGATGGTATAGCCGTTGTCGATGAACTCCGTGTCGTAGAAGTACCGCACGGTTATGTGCCTTCCTGCCTGACGGGGTCACGATCGAGGATAAACGCGACCAGGCAACACACCGGCGGTATCCGCGAAGACGGAACCGCGAAGCCCACGTCGAGGTCCAAGGTTGGGCGCACGCAGAAAACTTACGCCGACCTGCACCTGTCTAGGACAGGGATACCCGCCGACCCGCCGGTGGGCACCGATAGTCTGGTCTGCGACATGAGTACTTGGCGGTCGCCCGGCGGGGCTGGTTGGGTGCCAAAGCTGGTTTGGCGGCTGTTTCAACTGATCGCCGCGACAGCGTTGGCCTTGGCGGCTTGGCGGATTCTCGGGCACACCCCGTACCGGATTGACGTCGATGTCTACCGGATGGGCGGACGAGCTTGGCTCGACGGTCGGCCGCTCTACGCCGACGGCGCGATTTTCCAGACCCAGGGTGGGCTGGACCTGCCCTTCACCTACCCTCCATTGGCTGCCGTCCTGTTCGCCCCGTTCGCGCTGTTGTCGCTGAATGGCGCCAGCGTGGCCATCACGTTGACCACGCTGATGCTGCTGATGATATCGACGGTCATACTGCTGACCCGCCTGGACGTGTGGCCCACGACCCGGGTCACCGGGGAGTCGGCGTGGGTGAGGCGGTGGTGGCTGGCCGCCGCGATCGTCGCGCCCGCGGTGATCTTCCTCGAGCCGATCCGGTCGAACTTCGCTTTCGGTCAGGTCAACGTGGTGCTGATGACGCTGGTCATCGCCGACTGCGTGCCGCGCAGGACGCCGTGGCCGCGGGGCCTGTTACTCGGTATCGCGATCGCGCTCAAGCTGACGCCGGCGGTATTCCTGCTGTACTTCCTACTGAAGCGGGATACCCGCGCCCTGCTGGTCACCACTGCGTCGGCGGTGGTCGCGACACTGGCCGGCTTCGCGTTGGCATGGCGGGACTCCTGGGAGTACTGGACCGAGACGGTCCGCAACACCGACCGCATCGGTACCGCCACGCTGAACACCAACCAGAACATCGCCGGCGCATTGGCCCGACTGGGCCTCGATGAAGAAGCACGTTTCGTGCTGTGGACAGCCGCGTGCATCGCAGTGCTCGGCCTCACCATCTGGGCCGGGCGCCGGGCGTTGCGCGCCGAGCAACCCGTGCTGGCGTTGATCTGCGTGGCCATGTTCGGCCTGGTGGTGTCCCCGGTGTCGTGGTCGCATCACTGGGTCTGGGCGCTGCCCACCGTGGTGGTCACCGCAGTGCTCGCGGTACGGCTCAGGGGGGGAGGTCGCGTCGCACTCGGCGCGGTTTCGATCGCCGGGCTGGCGTTGATGGTGTGGACTCCGATCACGTTGTTGCCCGAGCACCGCGAAACGGCGGCGTCACTGTGGCGCCAACTCGTCGGGGGTTCCTATCTGTGGTGGGCGCTCGCAGTCATCATCGTCACGGGTGTTGTTGGCGTCCGCAATCCCGACCCGGACGCGAATGCCAACCAGGACACGCCGTCGGTGGACGCTGCGCCTGTCGCGCCCGCTGTGAAGGCCCCGACGGGCCCGCCGTGAATGTCGAGCCGGAGCTCAGCCGGCGGCTGCCTCGGGGAGCCGTGTCGGCGGTTTCACTGCTCCCTCACCTTTTCCCTCTTTGATGTCGGCCGCGTAGAGGTCGACGTACTCCTGACCGGATAACTGCATCAACTCATACATCACTTCGTCGATGACGGCCCGTTCGATAAAGCGATTTCCCGCGAGCCCCTCGAAGCGGCTGAAGTCCATCGGCTTGCCGAACTTGACCTGAACATGGCCAAATCGCCACATTTTGCTGCCGGGAGGGTTGACGGTGTCGGTCCCGATCATCGCGACCGGAATCACCGGGACCTGGGTCTCAAGAGCCAGCCGAGCCAGACCGGTCTTCCCCTTGTAGAGCCGACCGTCCGGGGATCGGGTGCCTTCGGGGTACATCCCGAGAAGTTTGCCTTCCCCGACGATGCGTTGCGCAGTGGTCAGTGCGCTCTGAGCGCTGCCAGCATCGGCGCGGTCGATGGGCACCTGGCCGGCCACCGTGTAGAACCAGCGGGTGAACCATCCCTTGAGTCCGGTCCCGGTGAAGTACTCGGCCTTGGCCAGGAAGGTGATCCGTCGGTTGACCACCAGAGGTAGGTAGAAGCTATCCGCCACAGCAAGGTGGTTACTGGCCAGAATCACCGCTCCAGAGTGCGGAACATGCTCCAGCCCTTCGATTTTCGGACGGCCGAGCAGACTCAGCACCGGCCCCATAAAGATGAACTTGAACAGCCAATACCACATGGACCCTCCGCATCACCCGACCGCGGCGCGGTCGCTCTGGCCGAACGCCGGCACGTCGCTCTCCGGTCAACCTTACCTACGGCGTGGGCACACGACCATAGGTCGGCCCACTCCGCTCACTGGCCTGAGTCCACTGGCTCTGCTGAATCCACTGGCTCGTCTAGGTGAACCGTGATGGGCTGATAGCGCCCTGGCTCCGGCGACGCTTTCGGCCCCGACTCCGGCGACGGTGTCGGCCCCGGCTGCGAGGTTTGGCCTGGCGGTGGGTCCTGAGGCTGCGGCGGCTTGCTGTCGAGGTTGGTGAGCATGGTCTTGATCAGAGTCAGCAGCCCAACGCTGTGCTCGGCGACCACATCGAGCAATGGGTGCTGCTCGCCGGAGATCAGCGCGACGACCGCGCACACCGGGCACCACATCTGCTCGCACTTGCCGGAACCGCCGGCCTGCGCTCTACCCGCGAGCAGTCTCACCGCGGGGTCGAGTCGATCGAGAATCGATTGCGCAAGTAACCGCAGTTCGGGAGCTATATCCGAATGCTGCTGCCCGGCGGCGTCGGAGTCGGTGTGAAACTCAGTCAAGCTGGCCACACCTCCGGGTTCGGTCGAAATCGCACGATCAGCTCGCTGCCGCGGAGTTGAGCGTCGATGACCAAGCACCGCCGCAGCACCGATGCCAGCCGAACACGGCGCCGCATTCCGCCGACACCGATGATCAGGTCATCGTCGACCCTACCCAATGACAGCGCCGTGGAGTCCACTGGCGGCAGCTCCAGCCGTAGCCGATACACAGCGTCCAACCCGCTCCCGGACTCCCGGTCGACGATAGGTCGCAACGGAGCAGGAGGTGGCGAACCGTCCCGTTTGCGCGCGCAATCGAGCAGCTCGCCGAGTGCCTTGGCGCCGATGGGCTCCCCCGCCAGATGCGGCACCATGACCAGTTGGACATCCCCGATGACGCGATCGAGTTCGTCGAGCACTATCCGCTGTTCAGAGATCCGTTCCGAGTACCACTCGAATGCCGGATGCTCAGGCAGGTTGGAGTATGCGAACGAATCATCTTCGACGAGAATCTGGTTCACGATGAGCTCGGCCACCTGCACACCCATCAGTGCCAGCGAGCCCAGCGTGCGAACCGCCTCGGCGGCGACCACCCGCTCGGCTGTCATCACCAGGTGGGCAGTGACCCTCGATCCATCGGTCAGCATGGTGCTGAGCTGATCGGAGCCCGCGCCGATCCGTTCGAGCAGACCGATCATCGCGACCGAGCGTGCATCGTCTGCGCCGGACAGTCGGCGGTGCCGGGGCCAGCAGCGCTCGAGATAGAGGGCGAATGTCGCGGGCAGGGTGAGCATCCGCAGCGCATCGGCGGTAGAGGCGCAGTCGACGACGACAAGGTCCCACTGTCCCGAGTCGGCCAGCTCGCCCACCTCATGCAGACCGAGCACCTCCTGGACCCCGGGTAGCGCCGAAAGCTCCTCTGGTGCAACGTCTCCGATGTCTGATTCGGGAAATCTCTCAGACAGCAGGCCGGCGATCTCACACCACCGGTTCGCCAACAACGCCAGGGTGTCGAGGGCGAGCGCGTCGAGTGACCCACCGCCGGAATCGACGGTTTCGAGGTCGGCCGATATTCGGGTGGGCTCCCGCCGACCGGTGGGGGTGACGGTCGCACCCAGCACATCGCCGGTCGAGTGCGCCTGATCTGTGGATACGATCAGAACCCGCATCCCGGCACGCGCAGCACGCACTGCAGTGGCGGTCGCCAGCGTCGACTTACCCACGCCGCCCTTACCGACGAACAGGCTGATCCGGGATTTCCCGGACGCCCGTCCTGCGGCCGCGGCGTGCTTGTGCTCAATCAGCCTCGACTCGTTTCTTGAGGTCCTTCAGTGCGGTGTCGGTCAATCTGCGCTCAGCCTTTCGCTTGAGCAGGCCGATCATCGGAATCATCAGGTCGACCGACAGTTCATAGGTGACGTCCGTGCCAGACCCTTTGGGCGTTAGTCGATATGTGCCGTCAAGGGACTTCAGTAACGTGCTCGACACCAGCGACCACGTCACCGACCTGCGGTCAGCGGGCCACTCGTAGGCCAAGACCATGGTGTCCTTGAGGACTGCGGCATCCAGAACCAACCGGGCCACCTTCGGGTAGCCGTCATCGTCGGCCTCCAGGACCTCCGCCTCATGGTATTCGGCGACCCAGTCCGGGTACGAGTCGATGTCGGCGATGACGTCCAGCACCGTCGAAGGATCGGCATCGATGTATATGGTCTGCGCCGTCTTGTCCGCCACTGAAATCATTCTCCGCTTGGTTGGTCGCTGGCCGAAAATCTACTCTCCCCGGATCACTGTGACCCCCGTACCCACGATTGCGGCTACCGGGGCGCGGTGTCAGACCCGTCGGGACACTCCCACCGGCCGGCCGGCCTCGAGCGTGCGTTTGACCTCGAAAGCCATGTTTTTGCCGGCTACCCGACGCCGGTGGGTCGTCTTGACCAGGTTCATCTTCGCCAATTCCCAGGCCGCTGACCCGGCGGGCTCGGCGTGCAGGAAGTAGTGCAGCACGACACCATGGGGGCCGTCGAGCACCTTCTCCAGCCAGACCTCCATGGTCCCTGTTACCGCGCCGGTCACCGTCCAGCGGTGACCAGCATCACCGCGGTCCTCGACCACTGTGAGACTCAGGTCGGGCCACCACCGCAACCAGTTCGCCGGATCGGCGACGGCGCTACCGACCGCAACCGGGTCGGCGGCGATGAAGGTCTCGTCGGCGATCTGGATGCTGTTCATGACAGACTAGCTTCACATATGGCGGACCACCGACTCGAGACGGCTGACATGGTCGACTCAGCTGGACACAGCATTGTCTGTCGAGCCGCCTGAGAATTACGAGAGGGCCTCCACCGTGCGCGAGTTCAGCGTTCCCGCAACATTCACCGTCGGCGAGCACGACAGCATCGTCAGCTCCGTCTATTCGCACGAGCGTGATAATCCCAACCATCCGATCTTCCAGCGGCTCGTCGACGGCCGCTGGGTGGATGTGACGTGTAGCCAGGTTGCCAGCCAGATCCGTTCAGCAGCACAGGGTTTGATCGCCCATGGGGTTCAGGCCGGCGACCGGGTCGCGATCCTGTCGGCGACGCGTTACGAATGGCCGATCCTGGACTTCGCGATTCTCTCGGTCGGTGCCGTGACGGTGCCGATCTACGAGACCAGCTCCGCCGACCAGGTGCAGTTTGTACTGGCCGATTCCGGCGCGGTGGCGGTGTTCGCCGAGACCGACGACCACGTCGGCCGGGTAGCGGCCCTGCAGGACACGCTGCCGGCGCTGCGCAAGGTTTACTGCATCGAGGGCGCCGGAGCCCCAGCGCTCGATGAGCTGGCCGAGTCCGGTCGGCAGATAGACGCCGCAGCGGTCGACGGGCGGTTCGCAGCGATCAAGTCCGCCGACCCGGCGACGCTGATCTACACATCAGGCACGACCGGACGACCCAAAGGCTGCCAACTCACCCACTCCAACCTGCTCCACGAGATCCGAGGAGCCAAGTCGTGCTTCCCCGATCATCTGGCCAAGGGTGAGAAGCTGCTCGTCTTCCTGCCGCTGGCGCACGTGCTCGCCCGCGCGCTGACCATCAGCGCTTTCGCCAACGGGGTAACGCTGGGCTTCACCAGCGACATCAAGAATCTGGTGCCGATGCTCGCAGTGTTCAAGCCGACGCTGGTGGTGTCCGTGCCGCGGGTGTTCGAAAAGGTCTACAACACCGCCGAGCAGAACGCCGAGAGCGGCGGCAAGGGCAAAATCTTCGCCGCCGCGGCCGACGTGGCGATCGAATGGAGCAAGGCCCAGGACACCGGCGGTGCCGGACTCCTACTCAAGCTCAAGCACGCGGTGTTCGACAAGCTCGTCTACAGCAAGCTGCGGGCCGCGCTCGGCGGTGAGTGCCACGCCGCGATCTCCGGCGGCGCTCCGTTAGGTGCCCGGCTTGGCCACTTCTACCGTGGTGCCGGTCTGAGCATTTACGAAGGTTACGGGCTCACCGAGACCAGCGCTGCAATCACCGTTAACCGGGTGGGCGAGCTGCGGGTGGGTTCAGTCGGCAAGCTGCTTCCCGGCAACAGCATGCAGCTGGGCGAAGATGGCGAGCTGCTGGTCAAGGGCGGCGTGGTGTTCAGCGGGTACTGGGGCAACGAGACCGAGACCGACGCGGTGTTCTCCGGCGACTGGTTCCACACCGGCGATCTGGGCGCGATCGACGACGACGGGTTCCTGGCGATCGTCGGCCGCAAGAAGGAAATCATCGTCACCTCCGGCGGCAAGAACGTGGCCCCCGCGCTGCTCGAAGATCGGCTGCGCGCACATCCCCTGATCAGTCAGGCGATGGCCGTCGGAGATGCCCAGCCGTTCATCGCAACGCTGATCACCATAGATCCGGAGGCCTTCCCGAGCTGGAAAGAACGCCACGGTAAGGATGCGGGCGCATCGGTCGCTGACCTGTCCACCGATCCGGACCTGTGCGCGGAGGTCGAACTGGCGGTCAACGAGGCCAATCAGGCCGTGTCGAAGGCCGAGCAGATCCGCAAGTTCCGCATCCTGCCGGTCGACTTCACCGAGGAGACCGGCGAGCTGACACCGACGCTGAAGGTCAAGCGCAAGATCGTGGCCGAGAAGTTCGCGGCCGAGATCGAGGCACTCTATGCCAAGGACACCAAAGCCTAAAGCTGACCTAGAGCAACCGCGCCAGACGTTGGGCCTGGAACTGCCACTGCCAGTGGTCGACCACCCAGCGGCGGCCGGCCGCGCCCATCGCCGCGGCACGGCGGGGGTCGGCGAGCAGATCGCCGATGGCGGTGACGATGGAGGCGAGATCCCCGCCGTCAACGACGACGCCCGTCTCCCCGTCAAGTACGGTTTCCGGCGCCCCGCCCGACCTGCCGGCCACCACCGGCACCCCGCATGCCGACGCCTCCAGATAGACGATGCCCAGTCCCTCGACGTCCAAGCCGCCCCCCCGAGTCCGGCAGGGCATCGCGAATACGTCGGCCATGGCGTGGTGCGCGGGCAGTTCTTCGCTGGGCACCCCATCTGTGAACACCACATGTTCAGCCACCCCGAACGTGTGGGCGAGGCGGTGCAACGAGGTCCGGTAAGGGCCACCGCCGACGATCACCAGCGCGGTCCCGGGCACCCGCTCCCGGATCGCCGGCAGTGCGCGGATCAGCATGTCTTGGCCCTTGCGCGGCACCAGCCGTGACACACAGACCACCACCGGGCGCCCGCCGAGGCGGTACCGGGCCCGCAGTTCGGCCCGTGCGACCTCATCGGGGGCGAACCGGTCGGTGTCTACTCCGGGGGGTACGAGCTCCAGTGCTGCGTGGGGCCCGAACGCCGAGGCGATCCGCCCGCGCGTGTAGGAGCTGATGTAGGTGACCACGTCGGCATCATTGCCGATGCGACGCAGCGCCGTTCGCGCCAGCGGCAACATCGACCAGCCGACTTCATGTCCATGGGTGCTCGCGATGATGCGGTCGGCCCCGGCGGCGCGTGCCACCGGGCTCATCAACGCCAGCGGAGCGGCGGCACCGAACCACACTGTGTCCACGTCACGTTCGGTGATGAGCCGTCGCATGCGCAACGCAACCGTTGGTTCAGGCAGCATCAGGGTTCCCGGGTGACGCACGATGTCGTACCCGGCGGCCGCGGCTGATCTGTCATAGTCCGGCGCGCCCTTCCACTTCGGCGCGTAAACGGTCATGGTGTGGTCCCTCAAACCCCCTGAAGCCCCGGAGATCCCTGAAGCCCCGGCGGCTCCTGAGACCCCGGAGCCGGTGAGGTGGGCGACCAGTGCCTCGAGGTAGGACTGGATGCCACCCCGGCGAGGGGGAAAGTCGTTGGTGACCAGCAGAACCCGGCTCATCGCGGCCCGATCACGGGTTACCCCACTGCCGCCATTCGGTGAGCACTACGGGCAACTCGACGCCGAGCGCATTCCGGACCGCGATCGAGATATCGGGATGGCCCTCGCCGCAGGCCTCGACATACAGCGCCCGCAGCCCGTCAGTACCGTAGGCATCGGCGATATACGAGGCAAACGACCATGCCCGATCGTAGGCCGCCGAGCGGCCGGGGCCCGCGGTTGCCAGCTCGGCTTCGGTCGGCAGTTGCCCTGAAAGTGCCGCCGCAACCGAAGTCGGCGGTTGGCCAGTAACCTGGCGGCCGACGAAATCGGCGACTCCCTCAGTGAGCCACGTCGGCGCGTCGGCGGCGGTGTCAGGGCGCGCCGCATAATGAAAAAGCTCATGGCGCAGCACAATCCGGAGGTCGGCAGTGCTGATCGCGGCGGCGCCCGGCGCGAACATGATGCGGTCGGCGGTCGTGGTCGCCGCGACGTCGGTGCCACCGCCCGCCAGGGCCGCGAACTGCTTCTGCGACTCGGCAACGACGATGACGATATCCCGGGGCCAACGCGGGCCCCAGAACGCGCTGACCGCATCGGTCGCACCGGGCAGCTCGGTGGAGATGACGTCGAGTAACACGGTGCCGCCGGGGGCGCCCAGATCGATCAGCTGCGCGGTCCGGCCGTCCGGCATGGTCGCGGTACGGCCATCCGGTATGGGTACCGCGCGAGGCGAGGCGCTGATCACGGCGGGCAACACCGCGGCGGGCAACGACGCGGCAACCGCGGGACCGGCGGGAACAGTCTGGGGCCCGGCCACCAGGTATGCCGCGCAGACCAGTTCGGCGCCGAGGACCGTGCCGAGTCGACGCCGGTGTACCGCGCGGGGGTGTACCGCGCGGGCCGCCTCAGAAACGCCGAACCTCAGTAACGCCGCACGTTGTAGATCGGCGCATTGTGCACGGTTTCGACTCGCACCGGGATGCCGTAGGTGGACGCATGCACCATCATTCCGTCGCCGATGTAGATGCCGACATGCGACGCGTCGGAGTAGTAGGTAACCAGGTCACCGGGCTGCATCTGATCTGTCGAAACCGACTGCCCGCCATTGGCCAGGGCCTGGCTGGAATGCGGAAGAGAGATCCCCGCCTGCTGGAAGGACCACATCACCAGGCCTGAGCAATCGAAGGCGCCCGGGCCGGAACCACCCCACGAGTACGGGGAGCCGATCCGACTCAGCGCGGCCTGGATCACCGTGTTCGAGTAGGGCGCTCCGGGAGGTGCGATATCGCCAGGGGGAATCGCCTCGGGGAGGCCCGGTAGCAGTTCGGGGGCCGGGGGTGCAGCCAGGATGGCCGGATCCTGGCCTGGCGGCGCCGCGGCGGGCGGAGCGGGCGGCGGTGGCGGCAACGCGGCGAGTACCTCGCGTTGGATCGGGGTCAGCGCCTCGTACTGCGCCTTGACGATGACGATCTGCACCTGCAGCTGGCTCTGCTTGGACTGCAGATCGGCACGCACGGCCGCGGCCTGTTCGGCCGCCGTCTTGGCCTCGTTGGCCGATGCGGCCGATGCCTGCTCGGCGAGCTGCGTCTGGACGCCCAGTTCGCGATAACCGATCATCTGAGCCTGCATCTCCTGAGCCATAACGCGCTGCACGGAGAGCTGATCGATCAATCCCTGTGGTGATTTGGCGGTCAGCATCGCGTCGAATCCGGAGGTGCGACCACCCATGTACTGGGCGGCGGCCAGAGTGTTGACCGAGTTCTGGAACGTGGCGAGCTGCGCCCTGGCTGATTCCACGGCAGCGGCGTCGGTGGCGTGTTTGGTTTCCGCCGCCTGCTGAAACGCCAGTTTGTTGTTCAGATCCAGCTGCGCCGAGTGCATGGCCTCGGTGGTCTGTTCGGCTTGCCGAGAAAGGTCGTTGAGCTTTGCCAGCGCGTCGTCAGCGGGATCAGCCAGTGCCTGACCGGCCAACGCCGAAACGAAAATGGTCACACCGGCTATCGCGGTGATGACGGGTCCCCAATGGAGCAAACTGCCCCGGTGCGCGCGATTGAGTCTCAAGATTTTGTGTCCTTCAACTGCCGTAGAAAGTCGCCTCAAACTGCATTTAGGTCTCAGTAAGGTTACGAAACGGCAACGGCCTTGTCCAACGGAAGCCGCAAATCTAGCAGTCGGCCCGGTGATGGGTTCGGCGTCCGCGCCACCGCGTGTCGTCAAGCAACGCTCGAACCGCCATTTCGATGGATCGGAACGAGCCGCAATCTCGGAGCCAGGCCCACTTCAGCGAGCACTTCGAGCGCCAATCGCTCGTCTACGAGCAAAGTTTCGGGCACGCCGAGCAAAACACTGACTACGCAATCCCCACAACCCGCTCCGCGGACGGCGCAGTCGTCGCAGTCGATCTTCACCGTCCCGGTCTCATTTCCCGGACCGGGCAGTTCGCCGGGTGGCCGCTGATCCTGTGCCATCGCACTTGTCCTCTCGATCGGTGTTCAGGCGCACGGTATCGGTGGGTACCGACAAGTCGAGCCTGCGACGTTTCCTGACCGAGATACGGCGGGGTTGGCCCGAGTTGTCACATGCGGCGCCTACGTTCAGCGCATGGGCCAGCTGAGCTTTTCGGACGTCGATCCGTTTGCTGACCCGCCCCTGCGAGACACCACATTCGTCGTCGTCGACCTCGAAACCACCGGCGGCCGACCGTCGGGCGACACACACGATTCGATCACCGAGATCGGCGCGGTGAAGGTCCGCGGCGGCGAGGTACTCGGCGAGTTCGCCACGCTGGTCGATCCTGGTCGAAACATCCCTCCCCAGATCGTCACGTTGACCGGCATCACCTCGGCGATGGTGTTCGACGCCCCGCGAATCGAGGCAGTTCTGCCCTCTTTTCTCGAGTTCTCCCGGGGCGCGGTCCTGGTCGCCCACAACGCCGGCTTCGACATCGGGTTCCTGCGGGCAGCGGCCGAACGCAATCACCTCCCGTGGCCCAAGCCGCCGGTGCTGTGCACCGTTCGGTTGGCGCGCCGTGCACTCACCCGGGACGAGGCACCCAGCGTGCGACTGTCGGCGCTGGCGCGGCTGTTCGGCGCCTCCACAACACCTACCCACCGGGCCCTCGACGACGCGCGGGCGACCGTCGACGTGCTGCACGCCCTCATCGAACGCGTCGGCAATCAGGGCGTACACACCTACTCCGAGCTGCGCTCATATCTGCCCGATGTGACACCGGCGCAGCGCAGCAAGCGCCATCTCGCCCAGGGCCTGCCGAGGAGCCCCGGCGTATACCTGTTCCGGGGGCCGTCCCAAGAGGTGCTCTACGTCGGTACCGCCGTCAACCTGCGCCGGCGGGTGTCGCAGTACTTCAACGGTGCCGATCGCCGGACCCGGATCAAGGAAATGGCCTCGCTGACCACCGCAGTCGATCACGTCGAGTGCGCCCATGATCTGGAGGCCGGCGTCCGGGAACTACGCCTGCTGGCTGCCCACGCACCCCCGTACAACCGCCGGTCGAAGTTCCCCCGGCGCTGGTGGTGGCTGACCCTGACCGACGAGGCATTCCCACGGTTCACTGCGGCGCGGGCGCCACAATCGGGCACCGCCGTGCGTCCATTCCGTTACGACAGCCCTGTCGGGCCGTTTCGGTCACGCACCGACGCGCTGGAGGCCGCCACGTTGATAGCGCGGTTCACCGGCGTCCGCACCTGCACCACCCGACTGGGCCGCTCGGGAGTGCACGGGCCGGCCTGTCCCGAGCGGGAGGTCTCCGGATGCCCGGCGGTCCGCGGTGTAGACGCCGCCGAATACGCCACCGCGGCGCGCAATGCTCTCGCGCTCATCGACGGGCGCAGCAGCCGCCCGCTGGCGGTGGCGTTGTCGCACATCGCCGAGCTGGCCGAGCGTCGGCGTTACGAGACTGCCGCACGGCTGCGCGACCATGCCGCGGCCACCATCGACGTGCTGTGGCGCAGTCAGCAGCTTCGAGCGCTGGCGTCCATCACCGAGATGGTGGCCGCCAAATCCGACGGCGAGGGCGGTTGGCACCTCGCAGTGATTCGCCGCGGCCAGCTGGCGGCTGCCGGGGTGGCGCCCCGCGGAGTGCCGCCTATGCCTGTCGTGGACGCCCTCAGCGCCGGCGCACAGTCGATCCTGCCCACGGCTGCACCCCTCGGGGGCGCACTGGTCGAGGAGACGGCGCTGCTCACCCGTTGGCTCGCCCAGCCCGGAGTCCGGATCGTGCGGGCCGACGCCGGCTACTTCTCGCCGCTCGGCGGAGCCGGCCGCTGGTCGGGTTGGGCGGCCTCGGCCCGCTCGGCACGCCTTGCCGACCAACAACTCACTGAGCAGTCCGCCGCTTCACAGCTGCTGGGTGAACCGCGCCCAACGCGCGAGCAAGTGTTCGGCTCCCCCGGAGTCGATCGCCTCGGTCGCGCGGGCCAGGCTGGACTCCCAGGCCGGGACCCACTTGGCGTTGCTGGATAACCCGCCGTGGGCGACGAGCGCACCCGCGGCATTGAGCACCACCGCGTCGCGAACCGGCCCCTTCGCCCCGCCCAGCACGGCCCTGGCCTCGGCCGCGTTCGATTCGGCGTCGCCACCGACCAGCGCAGCGATCTCCGCGCGCCGGAAGCCGAACGCGGCCGGGTCAAACGTCAAACGCTCTACGGTGCCCGCTTGCACCCGCCAGATGGTGCTCGTCGTCGTGGTCGTCAATTCATCGAGCCCGTCGTCACCGTGCACGACCAGGACACTGGACCCACGACTGGCGAACACACCGGCCATCACCTCGGCCAGATCACCCCACGCGCAGCCGATCAGACCCGCGCGCGGAGTGGCCGGATTCGTCAGCGGACCAAGCAGGTTGAACACCGTCGGCACTCCGATCTCGCGCCGCACCGCACCCGCGTGCCGATAGGACGGATGAAATTGCGGCGCAAACGCGAAACCGATGCCGACCTCAGCCACACTGCGTGCGACCTCATCTGGCCCCAGATCGATGCGCACCCCGAGCGCTTCAAGGGTGTCCGCACCGCCCGACAGCGACGAGGCGGCGCGGTTGCCGTGCTTGACCACCGGCACCCCCGCTGCAGCCGCCACGATCGACGCCATCGTGGACAGGTTGACCGTATTGGCGCCGTCCCCGCCCGTTCCCACCACATCCACTGTCGCGGTGCCGATCGTGTCCGTCGGCACCCGACGCGCGTGTTTCAGCATGATGTCGGCCAGTTCGGTGACTTCGGCCGCGGTCGGGCGCTTCATCGTCATCGACACGCCGAAGGCGGCGATCTGGGCGGGGGTCGCCGCGCCCGCCATGATCTGGTCCATCGCCCAGGCCGCCTGCCCCGGCGCAAGCGCCTGACCTGTGGTCAAACTGCCCAAAATCACTGGCCAGGTGCGGGTGGAAACCACTTTGTGGTGCGATGCCTGAAGCGTGGGCGGAGGGGAAGTCACCGAAACATTATGACGAATTTCTCCACCCGGGTGGAGTTCGACAACTACAAAGCGTCATACTTGCTCCTGTGACGAGTGCGGTAGGGACCTCGGGAACGGCTATCACGTCGCGGGTACATTCGCTGAACCGACCAAACATGGTCAGTGTTGGCACCATTGTGTGGCTATCTAGTGAACTGATGTTCTTTGCTGGCCTTTTCGCGATGTACTTCACCGCGCGCGCTCAGGCCGGCGGCGACTGGCCGCCCCATCCCACCGAGTTGAACCTGACCCTCGCGGTACCGGTCACCCTGGTGCTGATCGCGTCGTCGTTCACCTGCCAAATGGGCGTGTTCGCCGCCGAACGCGGTGACGTGTTCGGGCTCCGCCGTTGGTACACGCTGACCTTCGCGATGGGGCTGTTCTTCGTCCTCGGTCAGGCCTACGAGTACGTGCACCTGGTCCACGAGGGAACAACCATCCCCGGTAGCGCCTACGGCACCGTCTTCTATCTCGCGACCGGCTTCCACGGTCTGCACGTCATCGGTGGACTCATCGCGTTCGTCCTGCTGCTAATCCGCACCCGATTGAGTAAATTCACCCCTGCACAGGCCACGGCGGCCATCGTCGTGTCGTACTACTGGCACTTCGTCGACATCGTGTGGATCGCCCTGTTCGCCGTCATCTACTTCGTTCGATGAGTTCAATGATGTCGGGCGACTCACAAGAACAGCCGATCTCTCAGAACCAGCCGATGAGAAGGGGTTCGATGACTACCAAGTCCCGCGGAGCCGGGACGGCGGCGACAATGAAGCGCCGTCGGCTGCGCCGGCGCTTCTCGGCATCTCTACTTCTACTGAGCGGGCTCACACTCGCCGGTGGCCTGGCGGCGACCCTCACGCCAGCACCCCAGGTGGCTGTCGCCGACGAGTCGGCCTCAGCCATGCTGCGCACAGGCCAGCAACTCTTCGACACATCGTGTGTCACCTGCCATGGAGTCAACCTGCAGGGCGTCGCCGATCGTGGCCCCAGTCTGATCGGGGTCGGCGAGGCGGCCGTGTACTTCCAGGTGTCGACCGGGCGGATGCCCGCGATGCGCGGCGAGGCGCAGGCGCCGCAGAAGCCGGCACAGTTCGACGAGGCACAGACCGACGCGCTCGGTGCCTACATACAGGCTAACGGCGGTGGCCCAGTGGTCCCCCGCGACGAGAACGGCCAGATCGCTGAGAAATCCTTGCTGGGTGACAACGTCGCCCGCGGCGGTGACCTATTCCGGCTGAATTGCGCTTCGTGCCACAACTTCACCGGCAAGGGCGGCGCGCTGTCCTCGGGTAAGTATGCCCCCGATCTCGGCAACGCCACCGAGGCTCAGATCTACACCGCGATGCTGACCGGTCCCCAGAATATGCCGAAGTTCTCTGACCGGCAGCTGTCCCCGGAGGAGAAGCGCGACATCGTGGCCTACGTCCGAGAGTCGGCCGCGACACCGACCCCCGGCGGGCTGGGGTTGGGTGGCTTCGGCCCCACCTCCGAAGGCATGGTGGCGTGGATCGTTGGAATGGTGGCCGCGATCGTGGCGGCCCTCTGGATCGGAGCACGGGCATGAGTGACGACCGCGGCCAGCCCACCGACGCCGAACTCGCCGAGATGTCACAGGAGGAGCTGCTCAAGCTGGGCGGCCAGCTCGACGGCGTCGAAATCGTCTACCAGCAGGACCGCTGGCCGGTCCCCGACACCAAGGCCGAGAAACGCGCCGAACGGACGGTGGCCTACTGGCTGCTGTTCGCCGGTTTCGCAGGTCTGGCGCTGCTGCTGATCTTCCTGTTCTGGCCCTGGGAGTACGTGCCGTACGGCGCCGAGGGTGAGTTTGTGTACACGCTGACAACTCCTCTCTACGGTCTCACCTTCGGGCTGTCGATCCTGGCGATCGGCGTGGGCGCGGTGCTGTTCCAGAAAAAGTTCATCCCAGAAGAGATCTCCATCCAGGACCGCCATGACGGCCGCTCCACCGAACTGCAACGCAAGACCGTCGCGGCCAACCTGGGCAGTGCGCTGGAAGACTCAACACTCAAGCGCCGCAAGCTGATCGGGCTATCTCTGGGCATCGGACTCGGCGCTTTCGGCGCAGGCACGCTGGTCGCGTTCATCGGCGGTCTGATCAAGAATCCATGGAAGCCGGTGGTACCGACCGCGGACGGCTTGAAGGCCGTGCTGTGGACCTCAGGCTGGACCCCGAGGTTCACTGGCGAGACCATTTACCTGGCCCGGGCCACCGGTCAATCAAGCCAGTCACCATTCGTCAAGATGCGCCCGGAGGACATCGACGCCGGCGGCATGGAGACCGTGTTCCCGTGGCGCGAGTCCGATGGCGACGGAACAACGGTCGAGTCCGAACACCATTTGACCGAGATTGCCTATGGTGTGCGCAACCCCGTCATGCTCATCCGTATAAGGCCCGGTGACATGTCGCGGGTGGTCAAGCGAAAAAATCAGGAGAGCTTCAACTTCGGCGAACTGTTCGCCTACACCAAGGTGTGCTCTCACCTGGGCTGCCCGTCCTCGCTCTACGAGCAGCAGACCTACCGCATCCTGTGCCCGTGCCACCAGTCCCAGTTCGACGCGTTGCATTTCGCCAAGCCCATCTTTGGTCCGGCCGCCCGGGCGTTGGCCCAGTTGCCGATCACCATTGACAAGGACGGCTACTTGGTCGCCAACGGCGACTTCATCGAACCCGTCGGACCGGCATTCTGGGAGCGCAAGTCATGAGCCCACGACCGAATATGGCTGAGATCGCCGCCAAGCAGGGTGACGCGATCGATTCGCGGTACCACCCATCGGGAGCGGTTCGACGACAGCTCAACAAGGTGTTCCCGACTCACTGGTCATTCCTGCTGGGCGAGATCGCGCTGTACAGCTTCCTCGTCCTGCTCATCACCGGGGTCTGGCTGACGCTGTTCTTCGATCCATCGATGGCTCACGTCATCTACGACGGGGTGTATCAGCCGCTGCGCGGTGTGCAGATGTCGCGGGCCTACGAGACAGCCCTGGACATCAGCTTCGAGGTCCGTGGCGGATTGTTCGTGCGGCAAGTCCACCACTGGGCCGCGCTGCTATTCGCCGCGTCGATCATGGTGCACCTGGCCCGCATCTTCTTCACCGGCGCGTTCCGCCGTCCCCGCGAGGCAAACTGGGTAATCGGCTCACTGCTGCTGATCCTGGCGATGTTCGAAGGCTTCTTCGGCTACTCCCTGCCCGACGACCTGCTCTCGGGCACCGGCCTACGCGCCGCGTTCTCGGGTATCACGCTAGGAATACCGCTCATCGGCACCTGGATGCACTGGGCGCTGTTCGGCGGCGACTTCCCCGGCGACATCATCATCCCGCGACTGTACGCAGCGCACATCCTGCTGATTCCGGCCATCATCCTGGCGCTCATCGGAGTACACCTGGCGCTGGTGTGGTTCCAGAAGCACACCCAGTTCCCCGGCCCCGGCCGTACCGAGACCAACGTCGTCGGTGTGCGGGTCATGCCGGTGTTCGCGGTGAAGTCCGGCGCGTTCTTCGCGGTCACGCTCGGCATCCTGGGCCTGATGGGCGGGCTCCTGCAGATCAATCCGATCTGGGCGCTCGGCCCGTACAAGCCATCCCAGATCTCGGCGGGCAGCCAGCCTGACTTCTACATGATGTGGACCGACGGATTGATCCGATTGTGGCCGGCCTGGGAGTTCTACCCGTTCGGTCATACGATTCCCCAGGGAAATTGGGTCGCGGTGGGCATGGGGCTGATCTTCGCCCTGTTGATCGTCTACCCATTCATGGAGAAGAAGTTCGCCAAGGACGACGCGCACCACAATCTGCTGCAACGACCGCGTGACGCTCCGACTCGCACCGCCGTGGGCTCGGCGGCGATCGCTTTCTACATAGTGCTGACGTTCGCGTGCATGAACGACATCATCGCTCTGAAGTTCCACGTGTCGCTGAACGCGACAACGTGGATCGGGCGCATCGGCATGGTGTTGTTGCCCGCGATCGTGTACTTCGTCGCCTACCGGTGGGCCGTCGGCCTGCAGCGCAGCGACCGCGGGGTGCTCGAGCATGGCGTCGAGACCGGCATCATCAAGCGGCTCCCGCACGGTGCATACGTCGAACTGCATCAACCGCTTGGGCCCGTCGATGAGCACGGTCATGCGATTCCACTGGATTACCAGGGTGCGGCACTACCCAAGCGGATGAACAAGCTGGGGTCCGGCGGTGCGCCTGGCTCCGGTAGCTTCCTACGCGCCGATCCAGTCGAGGAGAACGAGGCGCTCACCTCGGCGGCACACGCCGCAGAGCACCGTGCGCTCACCGCGCTGAAAGAGCATCAGGATTCCACCAGCGGATCAAACGGTTCCAACGGCTCGTCCAACGGTTCCAACGGCTCGTCCAACGGCCAGCACTAGGGAAACAACGCGCATCACCGATCCGTCACAGCCACCCCCGGCAACAGCTTCGATTACACCGCGGGTTCCTGTTGGGTCGCACAGTGGATTCCGCCGCCGCCCTCAGCGACGACATCGATCTCCATCTGCACGACCTCGCGGCCGGGGTGGAGTTCTGCGATGATCGACGCAGCGTTGGCGTCGGCCCGGCGGTCGCCGAACCTCGGAACGAGTACGCCGCCGTTGACCACGTAGTAGTTCGCGTAGGACCCCAGGAACCACTCGCCTCGGTCGCCGAGTTTTTTCGGGTCCGGTTCTGGAAGATCGACGATCTCGAACTCGCGGCCGCTGGCGCCGGTTGTCCGTTGTAGAACCTTGCGGGCCTGACGATATGCGCGCGTCCACACGTCGTCGGCCGCGGGCGGTCGGCTGAGCAGCACGATGCCCGGTTCGGCAAATCGGGCCAGGGAATCGACGTGATAGTCGGTAATGTCCTGGCCAGCCACACCGTGGAACCAGATCACCTGGGACGCGCCGGTCATGTCTTTGAGCGCAACTTCGATCGCGTCGCGGGACATGCCGGGATTGCGGTTCGGATTGACCAACGAACTCTCGGTGGCCATCAGGGTGCCTTCACCATCTACTTCCAGGGACCCTCCCTCCGCGGTGATCGGGGCATCAATCCGGGTAATCCCGGCGCTCGCCAGGAGTGACGTGGCGACCAGTGCATCCCGTGCGTGCGCCTGCTTGCCGCCCCATCCGTTGAAATGGAAATCGATACCTGCCAGTCCGCTGGGCCCGGTCACAAAAGTCGGTCCGCTGTCGCGCATCCACAGGTCGTCAGTTGCAATCGGGATCACTTCGACTCCGGACCCGCAGGCCCGTTGGGCCACCCGCATTTCCTCAGGCGCGGCGAGTAGCACGACCGGCTCGTACTCGGCGACCGTACGCGCAATGGCGGCGATGTCGTTCTGAACCGCGGGGCCGTCTTCGCCCTCCCAGACCGAGTCGAGCGGGGGCCATGACATGAATGTGCGGGCGTGCTGAGCTGACTCAGCCGGCATCCGCCACTGCCCGAGTGGCGCTGAGGCTGACGAATCCTTCGATGGTGTCAGCACTGTGGCCTCCTTGGTTGACGAACACGCCACCAGGCCAGCCCCGCCGAGTATCGCTGTCGCACCCGTTCTCAACAGCCTTCGGCGGGACAGGTCGCCCATCAGAGCCTCAAGGCCGGTAGCTGTCGTTAGTCTTCGTCGATCAGGTTGCGCAGTTCACGCAGCACGTACCACGGAATGGCTCCCATCCCGAGCGTGACCGCGCCGGCGATACCGTAGAGCACCCAGGCCACGGTGTCGCTGTCACTGTCGACAGCCACCACGTAGGTCGCCACCGCGGTCAGCAGCGTCGCGACACCCATCGCGCACGCGATTCCCGCAGCGCACCGCAGCCACAGCTGATCGATGGCCGCCGCGGCCTCGGCCCTGCGCGGCTCAGTCGGTAGGGGGCCACTGGGTTCGGGTGCTGCAGCCGGCGTCACCGCCCTCAACTTCTCCGTCTGTGCCTCAGCGCCGTCCGCCGGGGCCTCGGGTCGCGGTGCCGACTCCTGAGGCCGTGGCTCGGGGGCAGGTTCCTCAAGTGCGGCGCGTTCCTCAAGTGCGGCGCGGCGTGCACGCAGAAGCAGCGGCACCGCCGCCAGGATCACCACGGCAGAGACCGCGATGACGGTGTAAAGAATCCAGGGTGTGCCCGACTCACTTGTGGACACGGTGTGCCCGCGGGACAGATCAACCAGCGCCACCGTCGCGGCGACGCCTGCCCCCAGTGCGGCCAGCCAGACAGCTGAGCAGCTGCCGACCAGGATGCGGTCGATGCGGTCCAGTGCAGAAAAGTCGAAGTCAGAGCCCGGTCGCGAGCGGTCTGCGGTATCAGTGAGATATGTCATCAGCGGTGTGGTCTGCCTAGCAACTAGTCTGTGCGGCGTTGTTGGTGTTCGACGACAGTACTGTGCCGTCGCTCGTCGTGATTGAACAATTCAGCCGACTCACCAGAAACAGGCTTGACGCCTGCACCGAACCTACCTCCGACTGCGAGATCGGGGTGACGGTCAGTGACCACGGGATATACACGTTGCGCTGCGTGCGGCTGCGCCCAGACGCGTCGATGTACGTCACGGAGATGATGTCGCCCGGCGCCTTTGTACCGGTGACGGCGTAGGTCACCTGCCGTGGGCCCGCCCGCGTCGTCGGCGGAGGCGGAGGCGGAGGGGGCGGCGCCTCTTCGACGACCGGCGGCGGTGGCGGCACATCTTCGACGACCGGCGGTGGCGGGGGCGGCTGGGTGACCGTGACTGTCTCAGGCGGCGGTGGGGGCGGCTCCTCGGTCGGGGGGGGTGGCGGTGGTGGCGGCCTCGTGGTGCTGACTTCGTCCTGGACCGGCGGCGGCGCACTGGTGCTCGTCTCAGGTATCGCCAGGTTGTCGGTGTCGGTGCGGGTGACCAATACCGAAACAGAGACGACCAGAGCGACCGCTGCGACGATCGCGACGACACCGACCACCCACGGCCACCGAGGCGGGACCTGTGGTTCGCCGACGGGGGCGGCGGGGTCGTAGCTGTCGTAGTCGTAGAGCGATGCGTCGGCGGGTAAGTAAGGGCTGCTGCCGAACTGCTCTGACTCCGGCGCCGAATACGCCTGGGAGTAATGGTCGGTGTCGTTCTCAGCTGACCTGGCGCCGCGATCGGGCGCGGCGTCGGCAGCCTCTTGTCCGGGCTCATCCGAGGAAGGTCGGCCACCCGGCTCCCCGCCTGGGAGATCCGCTCCGCCAGAGTCCCGTCCCGGGGGATTCGGCCCGCTCATCTAAGTCTGTCCTTTTCGACTGCTTCTCCGACGGCGGTGGTGCCGTAAGCGGCCCACGACGCCTGGGCAACAGTACCCAGATGAGGCATCCGAACAGGACGCTCAGCGCGGCTTGCGGGCGAACTCATGCCCTGATTGTGACCTTGTGCGCGGCACAGGGGTCAAGAGAAGTCACCGGTGACGGCTCAGTGCTTCTCGGCTCCCGTGTGGTACTCGAACACCAGAGCGGACACCGTGGCCAGGACGAAGCAGACGCCAGCGACAATCAGCCAGGGAAGCCAGAGCGCCATGCCGACCGCGGTGATCGACGCCGACAAAGCGATGAAGATCGGCCACCAGCTGTGCGGGCTGTAGAAGCCCAGCTCGCCGGCGCCGTCGGCGATCTCGGCGTCCTCGTAGTCCTCGGGACGAGTGTCCAGACGCCGTGCGACGAACCGGAAGAACGTGCCGACGATCATCGTCAGACCCGTGGTCAGCACAAGCGCGGTGGTACCCGCCCACTCGAGGCCACCCTGGGCGTACATCGACGTCAAAACGCCGTAGACGACGGACGCCAAGGCGAAGAACGCCGTCAGAAACTCGAACAACCTCGCTTCAATATGCATCTGCTGTCCTACCTGCTCGCCTGTGGGACCTGCGGTGCCTGCTCTCCGCGGCGGGTGTCGAACGGTTTCGTGGAGATCGCCAGCGGAGGCTGGTTGATCGCCTGCAACGCCTGGGCATTCGTCTTTCCTGCCGTGCGCTGGTCGATGTAGGCCTTGAAGTCGTTTGGCTCGACCACGCGTAGCTCGAAGTTCATCATCGAGTGATACGTGCCGCACATCTCCGTGCACCGACCGACGAACGCCCCGGTCTGGTTGATCTCGCTGACCTGGAAGACATTGTCGGAGTTGTTTTGCACCGGGTTGGGCAGCACGTCCCGCTTGAACAGGAACTCGGGCACCCAGAATCCGTGGACCACGTCGGCCGCCGCCAGCTCAAATTCGATCCGCTTGCCGACGGGCAGCACCAGCACGGGAATCTCCGACGAGGAGCCCAGCGTCTCAATCTTGTCGAAGTTCAGGTACGTGCGGTCCTCGGGGTTGAGACCTCGGATCGGGCCGACAATCTCCTCACCACTGCTGTCAACACCCTCCGGCTTGGAGACCATGGTCTCCTTGCGCTCGTTGTCGGCGCCGTCGTAGGTGAACGAGCCGTCGGCGAAATCGACCTTCTGGTAGCCGAACTTCCAGTTCCACTGGAAGGCGGTGACGTCGATCACGACCTCAGGGTTGGGTTCCTTGTTCAGCATCTGCTCCTGCACCACGATCGTGAAGTAGAACAGCACAGAGATAATCAGGAACGGCGCCACGGTGAGGCCCAGCTCAAGCGGCATGTTGTAGCCGAACTGACGGGGCAGCTCAGGGTCGTTCTTCTTCTTGCGGTGGAAGACCACCGTCCAGAAGAGCAGGAGGTAGACGAGTGCACCGACGACGAGTGCCGTGATAATCGAACCGATCCACAGTTCACGGTTGAGGTGCGCCTCTGGAGTGATGCCTTTGGGCCAACCCAGGCCGAGCGCCTCAGACCAGCTGCACCCGCTGAGCAGGACGGCCGTCCCACCTAAGAGCGTGGACAATGCCACCAACTTCAGGCCGCGAGCGGACACGTTGGCGCCTCCTTGAAATCAACGGGCGGTCGCTGTACCGGCGAGCGGTCAGACGGCTGCATCGAATACTACGCAGCGTAGACCACGCCGCGGCAGTGGAGCGCAGCGACCGCGGAATATCTCCAGTGCCGGTCTCGCAATGTCAGCCCGATTAGGCATGATTAGGCATACTGACGCGGTGTGCGGATTGCTGGCGCTGGTGACCGACCCCTCCCATCAGGTCTCACCCACCATCGTCGACGCGGTCTCAGGCGCCACCGCACTGATGCGCCACCGGGGCCCTGACGAGCCCGGAACCTGGAATGACACCGCAGGAACCAGTGGTTCGGCGGCTGCCAGCCAGGTCGTACTCGGCTTCAACCGCCTGTCCATCATCGACATCGCCCACAGTCACCAACCGCTGCGGTGGGGACCGGGCGACACGCCGGACCGCTACGTGCTGGTATTCAACGGCGAGATCTACAACTACCTCGAGCTACGCGAAAAGCTCGCCGCCGATCACGGCGCGGTCTTCCATACCGACGGCGACGGCGAGACGATCCTGGCCGCCTACCACTACTGGGGCGCCGAGGCGCTGACGCGGCTACGGGGCATGTTCGCTTTCGCGCTGTGGGACAGCGTCGAGCAGGAGTTGTTCTGCGCCCGGGATCCCTTCGGTATCAAACCGCTGTTCATGGCGACCGGTCCCGGCGGCACCGTAGTAGGCAGCGAGAAGAAGTGCATCCTCGAGGTGGCCGACCTGCTGGCAATCGACCTCGCCATCGATGATCGCGCGGTCCAGCACTACACGGTGTTGCAGTACGTGCCCGAGCCCGAGACCCTGCACCGGGGTATCCGCAGGTTGGAGTCGGGCAGCTATGCACGGCTACGACCGGGCGGGCAGCCGCAAGTCACCCGCTACTTCACACCACGCTTCGACTCGGTGTCTTTCGGTGCCGGTTCGGCGCCTGGTTCAGTGCCTGGTTCGGCGCCTGGTTCGCGGCCGGACAGCGAGCAGCGTCGCTATGACGAGATCACCGCAGTGCTCGAGGACTCGGTGGCCAAACACATGCGTGCGGACGTCACGGTCGGAGCATTCCTGTCCGGCGGCATCGACTCGACGGCCATCGCGGCACTGGCCATGCGCCACAACCCGAGATTGATCACGTTCACCACGGGCTTCGAACGCGAAGGCTTCTCAGAGGTCGACGTCGCGGTGGCTTCCGCCGAAGCAATCGGTGCCCGGCATGTCACCAAGGTTGTCAGTCAGGCGGAGTTCGTCGCCGCGCTTCCCCAGATCGTCTGGTACCTGGACGAACCCGTCGCCGACCCCGCTTTGGTACCGCTGTTCTTCATCGCCCGGGAGGCGCGCAAGCACGTCAAAGTAGTGCTGTCGGGCGAAGGCGCCGACGAATTGTTCGGTGGCTACACGATCTATCGGGAGCCTTTGTCGCTGAAGCCGTTTGACTACCTACCCCGCGGCCTGCGCAAGTCCGTGGGGAAGATGGCCGGACCACTGCCAGAGGGCATGCGAGGCAAAGGGCTGCTGCACCGCGGTTCACTCACCCTGGAGGAGCGTTACTACGGCAATGCCCGGAGCTTCTCCGACGACCAGCTACGCGCGGTGTTGCCGCGATTCCGCGAAGACTGGGTCCACACAGACGTCACTGCCCCGTTATACGCGCAGTCGCAGGGGTGGGATCCGGTGGCCCGCATGCAACACATCGACCTGTTCACCTGGTTGCGCGGCGATATCCTGGTCAAGGCCGACAAGATGACGATGGCTAATTCACTGGAGTTGAGGGTGCCTTTCCTGGACCCTGAGGTGTTCGCGGTGGCATCGCGGCTGCCCTACGACCAGAAGATCACCAGAGCCACGACGAAATATGCGTTACGCCGCGCGCTGGAGCCCATCGTGCCCGCGCATGTACTCAATCGGCCCAAGTTGGGATTCCCGGTGCCGATTCGGCATTGGCTGCGAGCCGGGGAACTGTTGGACTGGTCGTACTCGATGATCGACACGTCCGCCGCGGGCCACCTGATCGACCTGACCGCGGCTCGGTCGATGTTGGACGAGCACCGAAGCGGAGCAACCGATCACAGTCGCCGGCTGTGGACCATGCTGATCTTCATGCTGTGGCACGCGATCTTCGTCGAGGGAAGCGTGATCCCCGAAATCAGCGAACCGACCTACCCGGTGCAGCTGTAGGACACCACGGCGGGCCGGGCAGCAGCCCAACCCAGCGGCCAGGCTATCCGTCGGCGCCAAGCGCCTGCGCGATCTCCTGGCCGGCCTCAGTGCCGTAGGCATCGCTCAGTCGCTGCACCGCAGAGCTGCGATCCCAGGACCACTCCTGAGGACCCGGAGCTTCGAGCACCAGGGTCGCCACCATCGCGGCCAGCTGGGCGGCCCGCTCCAGCGACAACCCGGCATCGCGACCGGTCAGGAACCCGGCGCGGAATGCGTCACCGATGCCGGTCGGATCCTCCTTGTGCGTCTCGGGCACCACATCGACGTGGATGAACGTGCCGTCGCGGCCGACGAGGTCCACTCCGTTCTCGCCCAGCGTGGTGATGCGCATCTGAATCTGCGTCATCACCTCGACCTCCGACCACCCGGACTTCTGCAGCAGCAGATCCCATTCGTAGTCGTTGGTGAACAGATATGTCGCGCCATCGATGAGCTGGCGAATCTCCTCGCCGGACAGCCGAGCGAGCTGCTGGCTCGGGTCGGCGGCGAAAGGCAGGCCGAGCGACCGGCACTCCTCGGTATAGAGGAACATCGCTTCCGGGTCGTTTGCGCCGATGATGACGAGATCAGTTGCACCAGTGCGGGATACGACGTCAGCCAGCTTGATGTCGCGGGCCTCCGACATGGCTCCCGGGTAGAACGAGGCGATCTGGGCCATGTCCACATCGGTGGTGCATACGAATCTTGCCGTGTAGGCCGACTTCGACACCAGCACGCCGTCGCAGTTCACACCGTGGGAGGTGAGCCAGTGCCGATATTCGTCGAAATCCCTGCCGACGGCCCCCACCAACGTCGGGTTACCGCCCAGGACGCCCATGGCGAAAGCCATGTTCCCTGCGACACCACCGCGATGCACCACCAGGTCATCGACGAGAAAGCTCAGCGACACCTTCTGGAGGTGATCGGCGAGCAGTTGCTCGGAGAACCGACCCGGAAAACGCATCAGATGATCGGTTGCGATCGATCCGGTCACCGCAATGGTCACTGGGGCCTGCCCTTCATATTTTAGTTACGCCCTTCATGATTTTCAGCCCCCATGTGCTCGGCCAACCGCGACCAAGCTCATGGAGAACGCCGTTCAGCCTACTGTCGACCAGTTCGACGATCCCGTATCGGCCCCGATAGTCGTCCCGTCGGCCGCGCGGGCACCCTCATCCGTTGCGCTAACCTGCCTACAAGTGCCCGCGCGGCCAGTGCGACTGCCAGAGAATCCGACCGAACTCCCCGGGAGCAATGTTATGAGTGGTCCGTACCCGCCCCAATACGGCGCTGGACCGGGCGGGCCACAGATGTATCCCGAGGCGTTTCCCCAGCAGCCCTATCCCTCGCAGCCCTATCCCTCAGGGCAGCCTTACCCCTCAGGGCAGCCCTACCCCGACGGCGCCATCAACGCGACGTACCCGGGAGCGCTGCCGCCACCGGTTCAGTATCCGCCCCGCAAGCGCCGCAACTGGATCATCGCGGCGGTCGCGGCCTCTGCCGTCGTCGCGATCGTCGGGGTGATCGCCGCGGTGGCACTCACCTGGGCCCGGAACCAGCCGAACACCGGCGGCCCGTTGACTGAGGCATCGGCGCAGGCGGCAATTCAGAACTATCTCGACGCGCTGTCAAACGGCGATGACGAGACCGTGGCCCGCAACACCCTCTGCGGGCTGTTCGACGCGGCCAAGGAACGCCGCGCAGATCTTGCGCTGGCGGGCCTGTCCAGTAAGGCCTTCCGCCGGCAGTACAGCATGGCCGAGGTGACCTCAATCGACAAGATCGTGTCGTGGTCTCCCACGCAGGCTCAGGTGCTGTTCACGATGCGGGTTGAACCGGCGCGCAGCCCTAGGGGCAATACTTCGCAGGACGAGGAAGAACAGTCCATCGCCCAACTGTTGTCGATCGACGGCGAAGTTCTGGTGTGTTCCTACCTGCCGCGGACCACCGGGCAATACTGACCGCCGGTTGATCCGGACAGCGTCAGTGCAGGCGACTCAGTTGAACGAATCGCCGCAGGCGCATGAGCCGCTGGCATTCGGGTTGTCGATGGTGAAGCCCTGCTTCTCGATGGTGTCGACGAAATCGACACTGGCGCCCTGCACGTAAGGAGCGCTCATCCGGTCCACCGTGAGCGCCACGCCGCCGAACTCCACAATCAAGTCGCCGTCGAGAGCGCGGTCGTCGAAAAACAGGCTGTATCGAAGGCCGGCGCATCCGCCCGGCTGTACAGCGATCCGCAGCGCCAGGTCATCGCGACCCTCTTGATCCAGCAATGCCTTGGCCTTGGCCGCCGCGGCATCCGTCAGGACCACGCCATGGGCCTCGGTAGCTTGATCGGCCTGCACTGCCGATTCGTCCTGAACAGTCATGGAATCTCCTGTGTGGGATGTACCTGTGTGGATGTACCTGTGTGGGATGTAAATAGCGGGCGGAAGCCTCCCGACTGGCCGAGCGGTTGGCACGAAACGCACGGCTAGCTACGGGTTGGCTCCACTCTGTCAACGGTACCTTGTTGCGCCCGTATTCCCCATCGCTGACCAGGCCATCGCTCAGCAGGGCATCGCTCACCACGTCGATGCCACCTCCGATGCCAGACCGGTGAGCTGGTTGGCCGCATCCTCGATGGCCCGATGTACCGACCCGGCATGGTCGGTGATGGAGAACGCCACGGCGATGCCGGCGGCCTGTAGCGCCGATTCGTCCAGGGTGACCTGGCCCGCCAGCACGAGCACCGGAATCTGGTGCGAGCGCGCGCCGGCGGCCAGCGCGCTGATGACCTTGCCGTGCAGAGACTGGTCGTCGAAGCGTCCTTCTCCGGTGATGATCAGGTCGGCGGCGGCCACGTCGTCATGCAGATTGGTGTGTTCGGCGATGATCGCTGCCCCGGATTCGCGACGGCCGCCCAGGGCGATCAGTGCCGCGCCGATGCCCCCGGCGGCGCCTGCTCCGAGATCGTCGCTGACCGTGCGGCCGGTGACCACCTTCAGTTCCTCGGCCCACGTCATCAGCCGGCCCTCGAGGACTGCGACGGATTCGGGGTCGGCGCCCTTTTGCGGTCCGAACACCGCCGCGGCACCCATCGGGCCGAGAAGTGGGTGTTCGACGTCACTGGCAGCGATGAGTTCGACACCGTCGAGGAGTGAGCGCGCGGCGGCCAAACCGCCCAGCGCCTCGACCATGCCCCGGCCGCCATCGGTGCAGCCACTGCCCCCGAGGCCGACGACGATTCGGCCGGCGCCGGCCTCGATGGCGGCGACGATCATCTGCCCGACTCCCCTGCTGTGCGCGTCGAGCGCGGTACGCACCGTCGGTGGGCCGCCCAAGAGCCCAAGGCCACAAGCCTGGGCGCATTCGATATAGGCGGTGGGGGGCGGTTGTGCCGGGTTGGCGTCAAGCACCCACTGTGCGTCGACGTCACCGTCCAGCGGCCCGCTGACCACAGCGGTGCGCACCTCGCCAAGTCGACCCGCCAGCACCTCCACGAATCCCGGTCCGCCGTCGGATTGCGGGGCAAGGATGAGTCGGTCCCCGGGACGAGAACTGCGCCAGCCCTGCGCGATGCACTGGGCAGCCTGCACCGCGGTGAGGCTGTCGCCAAAGCAGTCCGGGGCTATCAGCACGGTGCGGGCGGCACGCCCGCCAGTGTAGGTGTCACTGCCCGCCATCACCGCAGACTAGGGCCTCCTTCGCCGAACCGCATGCCCGGGACGGGTTGGCCTCGCCGGTCCGTCGACGGAGGTGGCGAAGTAACCTGGCAGTGTGAAATTGCTGGGCCGCAAGAAAGACGATTCCGAGGGTTCAAACGACCGGGGTTCAAAGGACGAAGAGCACACCGTGCCGGCCGACCCCGACGATGGCACGCCCGCCGGCTCGCCCCGCCAACGCGTGACCACCGCTCCCAAGGGCAAGCCGACTCCCAAACGCAGTGCGGCGAGCCGCCATCGCGGCCCAGTCGCGCCTGCTCCGTTGAACAGCGCGGAGGCGCGCAAGCGCCGCAAGCAACTGCGCGGTCCGAAGTTGCCCCGCGAGGAGAGAAAGGCGCAGCGTGCGGAGCGTCGCACGACCATGAACCAGCGCCGCGAAAAGATGATGTCCGGCGAAGCCGCCTACCTGCTACCTCGGGACCAGGGCCCGGCGCGACGCTATGTGCGCGATGTGGTGGATTCGCGGCGCAATCTGCTCGGCATGTTCATGCCGTCGGCACTCGGTCTGGTCTTTGTCATGCTCGCGGTGCCTTCCGTACAGGTGCAACAGCTGATGTCACCGGCAATGCTGCTGCTGGTAGTCATCATGATCATCGACGGCTTCGTGCTCGGTCGCAGAGTGAACCGCCTGGTAGATGAGAAGTTCCCGGACAACACCGAATCCGGTTGGAAGCTCGGCTTCTACGCGGCCAGTCGGGCCTCGCAACTGCGCCGGATGCGCGCGCCGCGACCTCAGGTCGAACGCGGCACCCGCGTCGTGTGACGCCGTCGGTGACGTACTTTCCCGCCATTCCCACGCCCGATGTCGATGCCGCGACCGCTGCGCGGCAGCGGCAGACCACGCTGACGAAGCCGCTCGGCGCGCTGGGCCGCCTGGAGGAACTCTCCGTCTGGGCGGCATCTTGCCAGGGCGTATGTCCCCCAAAGCAATTCGAGCGAGCTCGGGTCGTGGTGTTCGCCGGAGATCACGGTGTGGCTGCCGCGGGTGTGTCCGCGTACCCCCCCGAGGTGACCGCTGCGATGGTGGCGAACTTCGACGCCGGCGGCGCCGCAGTCAACGTGCTTGCCGCGCTCGCGGGCGCGGGTGTGCGGGTCGTCGATATCGCTGTCGACACACCCGAGCCGCTATCCCCCTCGATAGGCGCCCACAAGGTTCGCCGCTCCAGCGGCAACATTGCCGTGGCAGACGCGCTGACACCCGACGAAGTGATCGAGGCGATCGAGGCGGGACGACAGATCGCCGACGAAGAGGTGGACGCCGGTGCTGATCTGCTGATCGCCGGCGACATGGGCATCGCCAACACCACGCCTGCGACCGCACTGATCGCCGCCTTGACCGACACCGAACCGGTCGCAGCGGTAGGCAGAGGCACCGGAATCGATGACGCCGGTTGGGGCCGCAAGACCGCCGCGATTCGCGACGCGCTGTACCGGACTCACGGTCTTTCTGCGGATCCTATTGCGTTGCTACGGATCTGCAGTGGCGCCGACCTGGCGGCCATTGCCGGATTCTGCGCACAGTCCGCGGTGCGGCGCACTCCGGTGCTGCTGGACGGCGTCGTGGTTACGGCTGCAGCACTGGCCGCCGAACGGCTCGCGCCGGGCGCAAAGCAATGGTGGCGGGCCGGGCACCGCTCGACCGAACCAGCGCATTCGCTGGCGCTGCGTGACCTGGAGTTGGATCCGATCGTCGAACTCGGCATGCGGCTGGGTGAAGGGACCGGAGCGTTGGTCGCGCTACCCATCCTGCGCGCCGCCGTGGGCACGCTTGCGGCGATGGCAACCTTCGAAGAAGCCGGCATAGATACATGATTCGTTCTGTCGTGGGCGCGTTCGCGTTCGCGACGGTCTTGCCCACGCCAGTAACGCTCACCGCGAACGTTGGCCGCGGCGTACTGACCGCGCTTCCGGTCGCCGGGGTGGCACTTGGCGCACTGGCCGCGGCGGTGCTGTGGTTGGGCACCCAGGCGTTCGGCGAGGGCAGCGCACTGGCGGGCGCGCTGGCGGTCACCATGCTTGTGGCTGCCACCCGCGGCCTGCATATCGACGGCCTGTCGGACACCGCCGACGCGCTGGGTTGCTACGGCCCGCCGGCGCGGGCGCTGGTCGTGATGCGCGACGGTTCGGCGGGGCCGTTCGGCTCCGCTGCGGTGATACTGACGGTCCTGCTACAGACTTTTGCCTTCGCCCACACCAACTGGTTGGCGGTGCTTGTGGCGGTAACCGCAGGTCGGGTGGCCGCCGTGGCCGCGTGCCGCCGATCGGTTCCGGCTGCCACCGGCAGTGTCCTGGGCGGGCGCGTCGCGGGGACCCAGCCCCTCTGGGTAGTGGGTGCATGGGTGCTCGCGGTGGCAGCCATCGCGATCCCGGCATGCGCGCACCGCTGGCAGGGGCCGCTGGTTGTGCTCGTCGCGTGTGCGTGCAGCGTCGCACTGGTTGCGCACTGCGTACGCAGGTTCGGCGGTATCACCGGCGA
>ERZ888423.281-NODE-281-length-54434-cov-43.062561_pt1 | contig 54434 bp, 54 predicted proteins | sample MGYA00520523_ERZ888423 | MGnify/ENA primary metagenome ERZ888423 (study PRJEB32303, sample SAMEA104408611) | aquatic metagenome | biome: Brackish water; feature: Pelagic; material: water | place: Baltic Sea | collected 2014-06-08T10:24:00 | depth 30,27 m ... | reverse complement strand
AAAGAAAAAGCCCCGGGAGTCTCCCCCCGGGGCCTTCTGGCCCGACTCGCGTCGGGCGGACGTGCAGAGGCTCGCGCCTCTTACATGCCCATGTCGCCCATGCCGCCCATGCCGCCCGGAGCCGAGTGTCCGTGGTCATGGTCGTCCTTCGGGGCTTCGGCGATCATCACTTCCGTCGTGAGCAGCAGGCCCGCGACCGAGGCCGCGTTCTGCAGCGCAAGGCGCGTGACCTTCGCCGGATCCAGGATGCCGAAGTCCAGCATGTCGCCGTACTCGCCGGTGGCGGCGTTGTAGCCGTAGGCGCCCTTGCCGGCACGCACCTGGTTGAGGATCACGGCGGCGTCTTCGCCGGCGTTCTCCACGATCTGGCGCAGCGGCTCCTCGATCGAGCGGGCGAGGATGCGGATGCCGACCGTCTGGTCTTCGTTCGCACCTTCGAGCTTGTCGAGCGCCTTCAGCGCGCGGATCAGGGCGACACCGCCGCCCGGCACCACGCCCTCTTCCACCGCCGCACGCGTGGCGTGCAGGGCGTCCTCGACGCGGGCCTTCTTCTCCTTCATCTCGATCTCGGTGGCCGCACCGACCTTGATCACGGCGACGCCGCCGGAGAGCTTCGCGACGCGCTCCTGCAGCTTCTCCTTGTCGTAGTCGCTGGTGGCTTCCTCGACCTGCTGGCGGATCGACTCGATGCGCGCCTTGATGTCGCTGGCCTTGCCGGCGCCGTCGATGATGGTGGTGTTCTCCTTCTCGACGACGATCTTCTTGGCCTCGCCGAGGTCGTTCAGCGTCGCCTTCTCGAGCTGCAGGCCGACCTCATCAGAGATCACCGTGCCGCCCGTGAGGACAGCGATGTCCTGCAGCATGGCCTTGCGGCGGTCGCCGAAGCCCGGGGCCTTGACGGCCGCGACCTTGAGGATGCCGCGGATGTTGTTGACGACGAGCGTGGCAAGCGCCTCGCCCTCGACATCTTCGGAGATCACGAGCAGCGGACGGCCCGACTTGGCCACGCCCTCGAGGATCGGCAGCATCTCGCGGATGTTCGAGATCTTCTTGTCGACGAGCAGGATGAACGGCTTCTCGAGCTCCACCGTCTGGCTCGCCTGCTGGTTGATGAAGTACGGCGAGAGGTAGCCGCGGTCGAACTGCATGCCTTCGACGACATCGAGTTCGTTCTGAAGGCCCGAGCCTTCCTCGACGGTGATCACGCCTTCCTTGCCGACCTTCTCCATCGCCTGGGCGATGGTCTTGCCGATCGACTCATCGCTGTTGGCGCTGATGGTGCCGACCTGCGCGATCGCCTTGTTGTCCTTGCAGGGCTTGGAGAGCTTGCGGATCTCCTCGGTGGCCGCGATGACGGCCTTGTCGATGCCGCGCTTGATGTCCATCGGGTTGCGGCCCGAGGCCACGGCCTTCAAGCCTTCGCGGATGATCGCCTGCGCGAGCACGGTGGCGGTGGTGGTGCCGTCGCCGGCTTCGTCAGAGGTGTTGGAAGCGACTTCCTTCACCATCTGCGCGCCCATGTTCTCGAACTTGTCCTTGAGTTCGATCTCCTTGGCGACGGAGACACCGTCCTTGGTGATGGTCGGGGCACCGAAGCTCTTCTCGAGCACGGCGTTGCGGCCCTTGGGGCCGAGGGTCGCCTTGACGGCGTTGGCGAGGATGTTCACGCCGCGCACCATGCGCGTGCGTGCATCGTCACCGAATCGTACTTCTTTGGCAGCCATTGTTCGTGGTTCCTTGAGTTGGGGGTGAGGCTTACTTGCCTTCGATCACGGCCATGATGTCTTCCTCGCGCATGACGAGGAGATCATCGCCGTCGACCTTCACTTCGGTACCGCTGTACTTGCCGAAGAGGATCTTGTCGCCGACCTTCACATCGAGGGCGCGGACGGTGCCGTTCTCGAGGATCTTGCCTTTGCCGGCGGAGATGACCTTGCCCTGCGAGGGCTTCTCGGTGGCGCTGTCGGGGATGACGATGCCGCCCGGGGAGGTACGTTCCTCCTCCAGGCGCTTCACGATCACACGGTCATGAAGCGGTCGGATTTTCATGTTTCGCTCCTTGCTGAAACGTTGGACTGGATGGAAGCTAAGGAGAACGCGTTAGCACTCTCCCTGCTAGGGTGCTAATCATAGTGGCGGAATGTTCCATTTCAAGGGCAGTCCCGGCTATGCTGACCGGCTCAGGCCAGCACCCTATCGGTAACCCCATGAATTTTATGCGGATATTCTCTGCGCTGAGGAAAAAATTATCCTGCGCCGCAGCGCTCGGGGGTCTCGCCTTCCTCGCCTTGAGCCCCGTCGGCGATGCCCAGGTGCTGGATTCCAAGTTCCTGCCGCCCACCGAGGCCTTCCGGGTGGAGGCGACCGCAGAGGGTGCCGATCGCCTTCGGGTCGATTTCCTGGTCACGCCGGGGTACTACCTCTACCGGCACCGCATGTCGTTCACGATCGATGCCGGCGAGGGCGCGGTGGTCGCCGCGACGCTCGGTGCGCCGGACATCCCGGCCGGCGAAGAGAAAGAAGACGAATTCTTCGGCCTTCAACAGGTGTTCCACCAAGCGGTGAGCGTGACGATCCCGGTCTCGCGCGCACCCGGCGGTGCGCTCGAGATCCCGTTGGTGGTCGGGCTGCAGGGCTGTGCGGATGCCGGCCTCTGCTACCCACCGGAGAAACGGCGATTGAAAGTCGTGCTGCCGGCGGCGAGCGGCACCGCGACGGCGGGTCCGCCGCCAAGCGCCACGGCGGCCGGCGCGACCGGCGGCTTCGTCTCCGAGCAGGACCGGCTGGCCGCGCTGATCCGCGATGGGCGTCTGCCGCTCGTGCTCGCCACATTCTTTGGCCTCGGTCTGCTGCTCGCCTTCACGCCCTGCGTGCTGCCGATGGTGCCGATCCTCTCAGGGATCATCGCCGGACAAGGCAGCACGGTGACGACGAAGCGCGCCTTCACGCTCTCCCTCGCCTATGTGCTCGGCATGGCGGTCACCAACACGCTCGCCGGCATCGCCGCGGCGGCGGCCGGCCAGCAAGTGCAGGCGCTGTTCCAGAAACCGTGGATCATCGTGCTGTTCGCGCTCTTCTTCGTGGTGATGGCGCTCTCGATGTTCGGCCTCTTCACCATACAAGTACCCGCCGCGCTGCAGAGCCGCCTCGCCGATGCCAGCAACCGCCGTCGCGCCGGTACGCTCGGCGGCGTCGCGGCGATGGGCGCGCTGTCGGCGCTGATCGTCTCGGCTTGTGTGGCACCCCCGCTGTTCGCCGCACTCGCGGTGATCGCGCAGACCGGCGATCTGGTGCGCGGCGGCAGCGTGCTCTTCGCGATGTCGCTCGGCATGGGCGTGCCGTTGCTCGCGGTCGGCGCTTCGGCGGGCCGCTTGCTGCCGACCGCCGGCGCGTGGATGGAGACGGTCAAGAAGATCTTCGGTGTGCTGCTGCTGGCGGTGGCGGTGTGGATGTTGGCGCGCATCCTGCCCGAGCGCGCGACGCTTGCGTTGTGGGCGGTGCCGGCGCTGCTCGGTGCCGGCGTGCTCTGGGGGCTGCGCGCCGCCACGGCCGCCGGGTGGGCTGCGCGCATCGCTGGGCTGCTGCTCGGGGCTTGGGGGCTCACGATGCTGGTCGGCGCAGCGCTCGGCGGACGCGACCCGTTGTCGCCGATCCCGCAGCTCGCGCGCGAAGTGCAGGGTCTCGAGTTCCGCGCCGTCAAAGGCACGGACGGACTCGACCGTGAACTTGCCGCTGCGGCAGCGGCCGGTCGTCCGGTGATGCTCGATTTCTATGCCGATTGGTGCGTCTCCTGCAAAGAGATGGAGCGTTATACCTTCACCGACGAAGCCGTGAAGCGGTCGCTCGCAGGTGCCGTGCTGCTGAAGGCCGATGTCACGGCCAACGACGCAGCCGATCAGGCGCTGTTGCAGCGCTTCGGGATCTTCGGCCCCCCGACCATCGCGTTCTGGAGCGCTGACGGCACCGAACGAACGCAGTACCGCGTGGTCGGATTCATGAAAGCCGCCGAGTTCGCCGCCATCGCGACACAAGCCACCCGCAGCCAGCCGGACAACGCTGGGAGCACACCTGGGAGCACACCATGAAACGACTCGTCCTGCCCATCGTGCTTGCGGCGCTCCTCGCCGGCGCGGCGGTCTATCTCTATCAATCCGGCCGAGAGGCCGGCCGAGCGGCCGCCCCGGCGACGGGCGAGACGGCCGGTGGCGGCGCGCAGTCGGGTCGCAAACCCTCGAGGGTCATCCCTGCCGTGCTGCCCGACTTCGCCCTGGCGACGCCCGAAGGGCCGCTGCGCAAGCTGTCTTCCTTCCAGCACCCCTCGCTCATCGTCAACTTCTGGGCGACCTGGTGTGCCCCCTGCCGCCGCGAGATCCCGTTGCTGCGCCAACTGCGCAACGAGCGCGGCGAGCGCGGCGTGGAGGTGCTCGGCATCGCCGTCGATTTCCGCGAAGATGTCCTCAAGTACGCTGCCAAGATCGGCCTCGACTATCCCCTGCTGATCGGTGAGGAGGACGGGCTGGCCGCGGCCGACGCCTTCGGCATCGATCCGGTGTTCCCGTTCACGGTGTTCGCCGATGCAAAGCGCCGGATCGTCGCCGTGAAGGTCGGCGAACTGCACGCCGACGAGGCCGCCTTCATCCTCGACCACATCGAATTGCTGAACGCCGGCCGTCTGACGCTCGAGGTGGTTCAGACCCTGATCCGCGCCGAGCTGCAGCGCCTCGACGCCCTGCGGGTCGGAAAACCAGCCTGATCGCCAGCCTGATCGGACTAACGAGCGATCTGCGCTGTTCCGCGCAGAATCGGCGGGAATCACCCCTAATGTCGCCCATTTCGGGTACATTCCTCGACCCGATGACTGCATCCTGAGGGCACCGTGGATATCCGTAAGGTCAAAAAACTCATCGAGCTGCTCGAGGAATCCGGCATCTCGGAGATCGAGATCAAGGAAGGCGAGGAGTCGGTGCGCATCAGCCGCGGCCCGACCACCGCCGCACCGATGACCTACTACGCTCCGCCGCTACCGGCACTGAGCATCGGTGGCAGCGCCCCGACGGCAGGCGTCACCCCATCCGCCGTTCCGAGCGCCGCTGCGCCGTCCACGGGCCACCTGGTGCCGGCACCGATGGTCGGCACCTACTACTCCGCGCCCGCCCCCGGCGCCAAGGCCTTCGTGCAGATGGGCGATGAGGTCAAGGTCGGCCAAGTGCTCTGCATCATCGAAGCCATGAAGATGATGAACCAGATCGAGAGCGACCGCGCCGGTCGCATCACCTCGGTGCTCGTGCAGAACGGCGATCCGGTCGAGTTCGGCCAGCCGTTGTTCTCGATCGCCTGAGCCATGCTCGATAAGGTCATCATCGCCAATCGCGGCGAGATCGCGCTGCGCGTGCTGCGGGCCTGCCGCGAGCTCGGCATCAAGACCGTCGCCGTGCACTCGACCGTCGATGCGAACCTGAAGCATGTGCTGCTCGCCGACGAATCGGTGTGCATCGGTCCACCGGCTTCGGCCAAAAGTTATCTGCACATGCCGGCGATCATCTCGGCGGCCGAACTGACCGACGCCGCGGCCATCCACCCGGGCTACGGCTTCCTCAGCGAGAACGCTGATTTCGCCGAACGCGTCGAGAAGAGCGGCTTCATCTTCATCGGCCCGAAAGCCGAGACGATCCGCCTCATGGGCGACAAGGTGTCGGCCATCAAGACCATGAAGGCGTACGGCGTCCCTTGCGTTCCCGGGTCCGGCGAACCGCTCGGGCTCGACGGCGACGAGAACCTGCGCATCGCCAAGGACATCGGTTATCCGGTCATCATCAAGGCCTCCGGCGGCGGCGGCGGACGCGGGATGCGCGTCGTGCACAACGCCGCGGCGCTGCTGCACTCGATCAATGTGACCCGGTCGGAGGCGCTCGCCGCCTTCAGCAACGACCAGGTCTACATGGAGAAATTCCTCGAGAAACCGCGGCATATCGAGTTCCAGGTGCTCGCCGACCACCACGGCAACGTCATCCACCTGGGCGAGCGTGACTGCTCCATGCAGCGGCGCCATCAGAAGGTGATCGAAGAAGCCCCTGCACCGGGCATCACGGCGGCGCAGCGCGCCCGCATGGGTGAGCGCGTGGTCGAGGCTTGCCGCGCGGCCGGCTACCGCAACGCCGGCACCCTCGAGTTCCTGTACGAAGACGGCGAGTTCTACTTCATCGAGATGAACACCCGCATCCAGGTCGAACATCCCGTGACCGAACTCGTCACCGGCATCGACCTCGTGAAGGCGCAGCTCATGATCGCTGCGGGCGAGAAGCTGCCCTGGACGCAGTCGGACATCGTGCTGCGCGGCCATGCGCTCGAGTGCCGCATCAACGCCGAAGACCCGAAGACCTTCATGCCCTCGCCTGGTCCGGTGCGCCTCTGGCACGCGCCTGGCGGACCCGGCATCCGCGTCGACAGCCACCTCTATTCGGGCTACAGCGTGCCACCCAACTACGATTCGCTGATCGGGAAGCTCATCTCGCACGGCGACACCCGTGATACGGCGATCGCCCGCATGCGCAACGCGCTCGCCGAGATGGTGGTCGAGGGCATCAAGACCAACGCCGCGCTGCATCAGGAGATCCTCGCGCACGCCGCGTTCCAGCAAGGTGGCCTCGACATCCACTATCTCGAGCGGCGTCTCGGCCTCAAGTAGGCGCGCCTCCCGTGCCGCAGGTCGCCCTCTCGCTCGATCTCGATGACCTCGATCCGGAGGCCGTGGAAGCGGCCTGCTTCGCCGCGGGCGCGCTCGCCATCACCTACACCGATCGCCGCGACGACGCGATCCTCGAGCCCGCACCGGGCGAGATGAGGCTATGGCCCGCCACACGCCTCGAAGCGATCTTCGAAGCCGAGACGCTCCCCCCCGCACAACTGCTGTTCCTCGCAGCCGACATCGGCTGTGACGCCGACCGGTTGCAGCTGCGGACCGTGGAGGAGAAGGTCTGGGAGCGCGAATGGCTGCGGGACTTCGAACCGATGCATTTCGGCGAGCGGCTGTGGATCCAACCCTCGCACATGAGGGTCGACGAACCGGACGCCGTCATCGTCGAGCTCGACCCCGGCCTCGCCTTCGGCACCGGCACGCATCCGACCACACGGCTCTGTCTCGAGTACCTCGATGCGCATGCGCCGCCCGCCGGCCTGGTGGTCGATTACGGCTGCGGCTCCGGTGTGCTCGCACTCGCCGCGATCAAGCTCGGTGCGCGACAGGCGCTCGCCTTCGACATCGACCCGCAGGCCTTGGTGGCGACGCTGGACAACGCCGGCCGCAACCGCATCGCTGATCGGCTGCAGATCCACGCCTCGGCGGAGGAGCTCGCCGAGGTCGTGCGGACGGAAGGCGGCGCCGATCTGGTGCTCGCGAACATCCTCGCGGGGCCATTGTGCGAGCTTGCACCGCAGCTCATCGCGATGCTCAAGCCCGGCGGCAGGTTGGTGCTGGCGGGCTTGCTCGACGCACAAGCCGATGAGGTGATCGCCGGATATGCGCCTGCGCTGCATCTCACAGCCTGGCGCTCGCTCGAAGGCTGGACCTGCCTCGTCGGGCACAGCAGTCCGATCACCCTCGAGGATCTGCGACCCGCTGCGCCGGCGCCGGCGCCACGCGGTCTTTGGCCGATCACGATCGGTCTGGGTCTGCTGCTCGCCGGTCAAGCCGCACACCATCACCGTGCCGCGCTCGCCGCGCTGCCGACGGTCGGCCCTTGGGTCCAGCGCGCCTATGGATCTTTGGGCAATCCGGTCGAGCCCGACTGGGATCCCCGCGCTTTCGCCATCGTGCAAGAGGGCGCACGCGAAGACCTGACGGCCGGCTTCCTGACGGTACGCGCATCGGTACGCAACACCGCCGCCGCCGCGCAACCGGCACCGCTGCTGCGCCTCGTGCTGCTCGATGCGCAGGGCGAAGCGGTCGCCCGCCGCGACCTGTTGCCGGCGGAATACGCGGTCGGTGCCGGTCGGATGATCGCGCCGGGTGCCCGCATCACCGCCGAGTTCTCGGCCCGCGACCCGGGGCCGAAGGTCGTGGGGTTCGAGCTCGACGCCTGCCTGCCGCGCGCCGATCGGGCACCCGTCTGCACCAACGATCCGGAACGACGCCCATGACGGCCTGCGACACGACCGAGCCGTCCCCCCGCCCGCCCGCGTTCCGCATCGGTCGCTGGCCCATCTCGGCGCCGGCGGTGCTCGCCCCCATGGCCGGCGTCACCGACCGCCCGTTCCGCATCCTCGCGCGTCGTCTCGGTGCTGCGCTCGCCGCCTCGGAGATGATCACCTCGGACACCAGGCTCTGGAATTCACGCAAATCCCGCCAGCGCATGGACCACGAAGGCGAGCCTGAGCCACGGGTGGTGCAGTTGGCGGGGGCCGATCCCGCTGCGCTCGCCGAGGCCGCGCGCCGCAACATCGACCTCGGCGCGCAGATCATCGACATCAACATGGGCTGCCCGGCGAAGAAGGTCTGCAACCGTCTCTGCGGCTCGGCCTTGTTGCAGGACGAACCCCTCGTCGGGCGTATCCTCGAGGCGGTGGTGGCAGCGGCACAAGGGACCGGCGTCCCGGTGACGCTCAAGACGCGCACCGGTTGGGACCGGGCACACCGCAACGGGGCTGCGGTCGCACGCATCGCGGAGGCCGCCGGCATCGCGGCGCTCGCGATCCATGGACGCACGCGCGCCGACTTCTACGAGGGCGAGGCCGAGTACGACACCCTGCGGGAGATCCGCGCCGCCGTCTCGATCCCGGTCATCGCCAACGGCGATATAGACTCAGCCCGGAAAGCGCGGGATGTGCTTGATTCCACGGGTGCTGCAGGGGTGATGCTCGGACGCGCCGCGCAAGGCGCACCGTGGATCTTCCGCGACATCAACGGTCTGTTGGTCCAAGGCGTCGTGCCCGAGCCGCTCGCGCGCGCCGCGCAGCGTGATATAGTTTTGGAGCATCTTCAGTCCATCTACGCCTTCCATGGTGAAGACTCCGGACTGCGGATCGCACGCAAACACCTCGGCTGGTACGGCAAACTGTTGGACGACACATCCGCAGTGCGCGCCCGCTTCATGGCGGCCACGGACACGGCTGCACAGTTCGCGTGTGCGGATCGGGAGTTCGGAGCCTGGTGCGTGCAGACGGCCGATGCCGCCTGACGATCATCGGGATGCGAGGGAAGCGATGTCGAGCAACGAGGCAAGAGGGGGCGACCTGCCGCTGCGCGGTCACGCGGAGCGCGCCTTCGAAGATTATCTGAGCAACCTGGGTGGCACCCGCAGCCCAGGGCTCTATCAGCGCGTGATCCGCGAAGTGGAAGAGCCGCTGTTGCGCGTGGTGCTGCGCCATGCCGAGGGCAACCAGACACGCGCCGCCGAGATCCTCGGCATCACCCGCGCCACGCTGCGCCGTAAACTGCGCGACCTCGGTCTCGCCGCAGACTGACCTTCGATCCGGACCCGACACCACCGCCATGCCTGTCCTGCTGCGCCGCGCACTGCTGTCCGTCTCCGACAAGACCGGTCTTCTCGACCTCGCCCGCGAACTTGAACGCCGCGGTGTCGCCATCCTCTCCACGGGCGGCACCGCGCGCCTGCTCACCGAACACGGTATCGCCGTCAGCGAAGTCTCGCAGCACACGGGTTTCCCCGAGATCATGGACGGACGCGTCAAGACCCTACATCCGCGCATCCACGGCGGGCTGCTCGGCCGGCGGGGTGTCGATGAGAGCGTCATGGCGCTGCACGAGATCGAACGCATCGACCTCTTGGTCGTGAACCTCTATCCCTTCGCCGAGACCGTGGCGCGCCCTGCCTGCAGCTATGCCGAGGCCATCGAGAACATCGACATCGGCGGACCTGCCATGGTGCGCGCTGCCGCCAAGAACCACGATGCGGTCACGGTCGTGGTCGATCCTGCCGACTATGCGACGGTACTCGCGGCACTCGACACGCACGGCGGCGCGACCTCGCCCGAGCTGCGCGCGCAGCTCGCTGCCAAGGCGTTCGCCCACACGGCGCGCTACGACTCCATGGTCGCGAGCTACCTCCAGTCGCGCAACCCGGTGCCCGGCGAGGACTTCCCGAGCGTTCTGCCGCTGGTCTTCGAGAAGGCACAGGACCTTCGCTACGGCGAAAACCCCCACCAGAAGGCGGCCTTCTACCGCGTCCCGGCCGCGCACGGCCCCTCGGTCGCGAACGCGCGTCCGCTGCAGGGTAAAGAGCTTTCCTTCAACAACATCGCCGATGCGGACACCGCCATCGAGTGCGTGCGTCAGTTCGCGACGCCGGCCTGCGTGGTCGTGAAGCATGCGAACCCTTGTGGTGTGGCGACCGCAGCCGATATCGGCGCGGCCTACGAGGCCGCGTACCGCACCGATCCGACCTCCGCCTATGGCGGCATCATCGCCTTCAACCGGCCGCTCGACGCCGATACCGCCGCGCGTATCGTCGGACGGCAATTCCTTGAACTGCTGGTCGCACCGCAGGTCTCGCCGGAGGCACGCGCCGTGCTCGCCGCCAAACCCGGCATCCGGGTGCTCGAGCTCGGTGAGCTGACGCGCGAAGCCGGGCCTCAACACGACTATCGCAGCGTCACCGGCGGACTGCTTGCGCAGACCCGCGACGAGGCCCGCATCGTGCGCGCCGACCTCAAGATCGTCAGCCGCCGTGCGCCCACCGATGCCGAGTTCGACGACCTCCTCTTCGCGTGGCAGGTCTGTCGATTCGTGAAGTCCAACGCCATCGTCTACGCGCGCGACCGCGCCACCCTCGGCATCGGCGCCGGTCAGACGAGCCGCGTGTACTCGAGCCGCATCGCCGCCATCAAGGCGGCGGATGAGAAGCTCGGGATCAAGGATGCGGTGATGGCCTCCGACGCCTTCTTCCCGTTCCGCGACGGCCTCGATGTCGCCGCGGAGCACGGCATCACCGCCGTCATCCAGCCGGGTGGCAGTCTGCGCGACGCCGAGGTCATCGCAGCAGCCGACGAGCGCGGCATGGCGATGGTGTTCACCGGTCTGCGCCACTTCCGCCACTGAACGGATACCGCGTGGACGCGAGCAGCCTGAAAGTCCTGATCGTCGGCGGTGGTGGCCGCGAGCATGCGCTGGCTTGGCATTGCGCGCAGTCACCGCGCGTCACCGAAGTGTTGGTCGCGCCGGGCAACGCCGGCACCGCCACCGAGCCGCGGGTGCGCAATGTGGCAGTCGCCGCCGAGGATGTCGCCGGCTTGGTCGAGCTCGCGCGCCGCGAAGGCGTCGGTCTCACGATCATCGGCCCGGAAGCGCCGCTGGTGCTGGGAGTGGTTGACGCTTTCGAGGCCGCCGGTCTGCGCTGCTTCGGGCCTCGCCGTGCCGCAGCACAGCTCGAGGGCTCCAAGGCCTTCACCAAAGAATTCCTGCGCCGGCACGGCATCCCGACCGCAGCCTACGCCACCTTCACCCGCGACACCTTCGATGCGGCCTGGGTGCGCGCGCAGCGCTGCCCGATCGTGGTCAAGGCGAGCGGCCTCGCCGCCGGCAAGGGCGTGGTGATCGCCGAGACCGCGGATGAGGCCATCGACACCGCACACGCCATGTTCGCCGGCAGCTTCGGCGATGCCGGCAACGAGGTCGTCATCGAAGAGTTCTTGCCGGGCGAAGAAGCCAGCTTCATCGTGATGGCCGACGGCGTGCATGCGCTGCCGTTCGCGACCTCCCAGGACCACAAACGCATCGGCGACGGCGACACCGGCCCGAACACCGGCGGCATGGGGGCCTACTCACCCGCGCCTGTGGTCACGCCCGAGATGCACGCGCGCATCATGCGCGAGGTCATCTGGCCCACCATCCGTGGCCTTGCCGCGGACGGCATGCCCTACACGGGCTTCCTCTACGCCGGGATCATGGTCGCGCCCGACGGGACACCGAACGTCCTCGAGTTCAACTGTCGTTTCGGCGACCCCGAGACCCAACCGATCATGGCGCGGCTGCGATCGGACCTCACGCTGCTCTGCGAGGCGGCGCTCGACGGTCGGCTGGACGAGGTCAGCATGGACTGGGACCCGCGCGCCGCGCTCGGCGTGGTGCTCGCCGCCGAGGGTTATCCCGAGACGGTTCGCAAGGGCGACCCCATCGATGGTCTCGACGCCGCCGCAGCGCTGCCTGGAAAGGTGTTCCACGCCGGCTCCGCATTGTCGGAGGGCCGGGTGGTGACCGCCGGCGGCCGCGTGCTGTGCGCGGTCGGCTTGGGCGATACGGTCGGCGATGCGCAGGCCGCAGCCTACGCGCTCGCCGATCGGATCCGCTGGCCGGGCATCCAGTACCGGCGCGACATCGGCCATCGCGCCATCGCCCGCGAGGTCAGCGCTTCATAGCCTCGAAGAAATCTGCGTTCGTCTTGGTGTCCTTCATCTTGTCGAGCAGGAACTCGACCGCAGCGAGCTCATCCATCGGATGCAGGAGCTTGCGCAATATCCAGACCTTGGCGAGCTCGCCCGGATCCGTGATCAGGTCTTCCTTGCGGGTCCCCGAGCGGTTGATGTTGAGCGCCGGGAACACACGCTTCTCGGCGATGCGGCGGTCGAGATGGATCTCGCAGTTGCCGGTGCCCTTGAACTCCTCGTAGATGACATCGTCCATCTTCGAGCCGGTGTCGATGAGCGCCGTGGCGAGGATGGTCAGCGAACCGCCCTCCTCGATGTTGCGCGCGGCGCCGAAGAACCGCTTCGGACGCTGCAGAGCGTTGGCATCGACGCCGCCGGTGAGGACCTTGCCGGAGCTCGGCACCACGGTGTTGTAGGCGCGGGCGAGACGGGTGATGGAGTCGAGCAGGATCACGACATCCTTCTTGTGCTCCACCAGGCGCTTGGCCTTCTCGATCACCATCTCGGCGACCTGCACATGCCGTGCAGCCGGTTCGTCGAAGGTCGAGGAGACCACCTCGCCGTTCACGGTGCGCTGCATCTCGGTGACCTCTTCCGGGCGCTCGTCGATGAGCAGCACGATGAGGTGGACCTCGGGATGGTTGGCGGTGATGGCGGTCGCGATGTTCTGCAGCAGCATCGTCTTGCCGGCCTTCGGCGGCGAGACGATCAAGCCGCGCTGGCCCTTGCCGATCGGCGCACAGAGGTCGATCGCACGGGCGGTGAGGTCCTCGGTGGAGCCGTTGCCGCGCTCGAGCTTCAGGCGCTTGGTCGGGTGCAGCGGCGTCAGGTTCTCGAACAGCACCTTGCTGCGGGCATTGCCGGGCGAATCGAAGTTGATCTCGCCGACCTTGAGCAACGCGAAGTATCGCTCGCCGTCCTTCGGCGGACGGATGATGCCGGAGATGCTGTCGCCGGTGCGCAGATTGAAGCGGCGGATCTGTGCCGGGCTGATGTAGATGTCATCGGGGCCGGAGAGGTACGAGCCATCGGCCGAGCGCAGGAAGCCGAAGCCGTCCTGCAGGATCTCGAGCACGCCATCGCCGTAGATGTCCTCGCCCTTGCGGGCATGGGCCTTCAGCAGGCTGAAGATGATGTCCTGCTTGCGCGAGCGGGCCATGTTCTCGACGCCGTAGGTCGCCGCGAGATCGACCAGCTTGTTGATCGGCATCGACTTGAGCGTCGTCAGGTTCATCGACTTGCGCGACGCGGCGAGCTCGGCGGCGCTGATGATCTCCGCGTCCTCGCCCGTCTCGATGAACGGGGCGTGGTCGAACGGACCATCCTCCATCAAGGGGCCGCCGACATTGCCGTTACGCGGCCCGCGGTTCGGATCGCGTCCGTGACGGGGACCGCGATTCATCCGCTGACCGCCGCCACCGCCACCGCCGCCACCACCACCGCCGCCACCACCACCGCCCTTGTTACCGAGATAGCCGCCTCTCACAGGTGGCTGTCCAGGAAGGCCGCAAGCTGCGCACGGGACACGGCGCCGACTTTCTGCGCCTCGACTTTGCCGTTCTTGAAGAGGATCAGGGTGGGGATGCCACGGATGTTGTACTTCGGAGGCGTCGCCGGGTTCTCATCGATGTTGAGCTTGGCGATGCGCAAGCGATCGGCGTACGCCGGGGCGAGCTCATCGAGGATGGGGCCGATCATCTTGCATGGACCGCACCACTCGGCCCAAAAGTCGAGCAGGACAGGCTTGTCCGACTTGAGGACATCGGTGGCGAAACTGGAATCTGAGGTGTTGATGATGTGAGGGTTGCTCACGCGGGGGATCCTCCGGTGGGAGTGACTTTGGGGAGAGGGCGGAAAAGGAGAAGAGCGCGGGTTTGCGGGACTCGGGCTGAATGCCATACGGAGAAGCCGCTAAACGGGTACTATTATGCCGCAGGAATTGGTTGTTTAGTGCCTCTGGGCTTACCAGATTGAGAGGATGACTCGGGGGCAGAACGCCCGGCTGGATGGCAGTTGTAGCCAATCCGCGGTCCTTTTGCAAGCGTCCCCTCCACTCTCACCACTGGTATGAAATGTCTGACACCCATCTTTCCGACCTCACCTTCTCAGCCCTCGATCTCCATCCTCCCCTCATGCAGGGCATCGAGGAAGCGGGTTTCGTGCGCTGCACACCCATCCAAGCGCAGACCCTGCCGGTCGCGCTGACCGGTCGCGACATCGCTGGACAAGCGCAGACCGGCACCGGCAAGACCGCCGCGTTCCTCGTCGCGATCTTCCAGAACCTGCTCTCCAATCCGCCACCGCCCACCCGCAGCGCCACCGCGATCCGGGCGCTCATCATCGCGCCGACCCGCGAACTCGCCGTACAGATCCACAAAGATGCCGAAGTGCTCGCCCGCCACACGGGGCTGAAACTCGCGGTGGTCTTCGGTGGCGTCGATTACGAGAAACAGCGCCGAGACCTCGAGGACGGGGTCGATGTGCTGATCGGCACGCCGGGCCGCATCATCGACTACTACAAGCAACATGTCTTCGAGCTGCGCGAAGCCCAGGCCGTGGTGCTCGACGAAGCCGACCGCATGTTCGATCTCGGCTTCATCGCCGACATCCGCTACATGCTGCGCCGGCTGCCGCCACCGGAACGGCGCCAGTCCATGCTGTTCTCGGCGACGCTCTCGCAGCGTGTGCTCGAGCTCGCCTACGAGCACATGAACGAACCGGAACTGGTGCGGATCGAGCCCGAGAAGATCACCGCCGACCGGGTACGCCAGCTCATGTACTACCCGGCGATGGAGGAGAAGATCCCCTTGCTCGTCGGACTGCTGCGTCAGATGACTCCGCATCGCACCATGGTGTTCGTCAACACCAAGCGCATGGCGGAGCGGCTCGAGGATGTGCTGCGCGCCAACGGCATCAACGCGGCGGCGCTGTCGGGCGATGTGCCGCAGAAGAAGCGCCTGCGTTACATGGAAGAATTCCACGAAGGCAAACTTTCAGTGCTGATCGCGACCGATGTCGCCTCGCGCGGCCTGCATATCGCCGATGTCAGCCATGTCTTCAACTTCGATCTGCCACAGGATGCCGCCGACTACGTCCACCGCATCGGTCGGACGGCGCGCGCCGGTGCCGAGGGTGATGCGATCAGTTTCGCCTGCGAGGAATACGCGGTCGGGTTGCCCGACATCGAGAAATTCATAGGCCGGAAAGTGCCTTTTGAATCGATCGGCAAGGAACTGATGGCGGAGATCATCTGGCCGCCTCGACGACCCTATGAAGATCGCGGCGGCAGCGGTGGTCGTCGCGGTGGCGGTGGTGGTGGTGGTGGTCGGCCGGGTGGCGGACGACCCGGTGGCGGACGGCCCGGTGGCGGTGGCGGGAATCGTCGTCCGGCCAGCGGCGGACGCCGCTGACGGCGAGCCTCTGGGTCGAGCGCCGCGCGGTGATCCTGCGCGGCCCGGCCGCCTCAGGCGAGATCGGACACCGCGTCGATGGCCGCGAACTCCTCATGGCGATGCGGATCGCGCGAGGAGTCTGGATGACGCACGGCGTAGACATGCCGTATCCCCGCCGCGATCGCCGAGCGCAGCACCGCCGCGCTGTCGTCGACGAACACCGAGCGCGCCGGATCGAACCCCTCCGCTGCACGCGCGGCGCTCCAGAACTCCTGGGTCTCTTTGGGCACGCCGAACTCGTGGGACGAATAGGCCTTGTCGAGCCAATCGAGCACCCCCGTACGCTCGTGCTTGATCTCGACGATGCGCGGATGGGAGTTCGTCATCAGCACGAGCCGCTTGCCGGACGCTCGCAGGCGCTCGAGGAAGCCGCGCGCACCGGGCAGCCAAGCGACCCGCGCCGCCTCGGCTCGATGCACTTGCGCGACATCGATGCGCAGCTCGCGGCTCCAGTAGTCGATGCAATACCACTCCATTCGGCCCTGCAACCTCACGAAATGCGGCATGAGCTCAGCCTGTGCCTCGGCGAGCGACAGTCCGTTGTTCTCGGCGTAGATCTCGGGGATGCGCGCCAACCAGACGAAATTGTCGAACGCGAGATCGAGCAAGGTGCCGTCGAGGTCGAGCAGCACCGTGTCGACGGTGGACCAGTCAGGCGGCGCAGCGAACGCCAGCGACCGGGACAAGGGTGCGTCAGGGGACGGCGGGAGCTCGGACATCCCCTATGATAGCGGCATGACGGCTCTTCTCGCCGACCTGCATCTGCACAGCCACCACTCCGACGGGGTGCTCGACCCTGCCGCACTGATGCGTCTGGTCGCCTCCCGCGGCGTCGACCTCGCGGCGCTCACCGACCACGACACCACGGCAGGCTGCGCCGCCGCCGCCGCGGCCTGTGCCGACGCCGGGATCCGGTTCATCTCCGGGGTCGAGGTCTCGGCGGGCTGGCAAGGTCAATCGCTCCATGTCCTCGGCCTCGGCGTGGCAGCGGACACCCCTCGATTGGTGGCGCATCTCGAGGGGCTGCGAGCGCAGCGTCGGGCGCGACTCCTCGAGATCGGCGAGCGCCTCGAGAAGCGTGCCGGACTGCCCGGGCGCGAACTCGCCGCCGCCGTGTGCGCAGCCACGGCGGTGCCGACCCGACTACATCTGGCGCGTGCCTTGGTCGCCTCCGGTCGGGTCCGCAACGAGGCCGAGGCCTTCACCCGGCTGCTCGGACGCGGACTGCCCGGACATGTGCCCATGGAATGGCCTGCGCTCGAGGAGGCCGTAGGTGCGCTGCGCGCAGCCGGTGCGACCGTGGTGCTCGCCCACCCGCACCGTTATCGGTTGTCGAACGGCGCGCTGCGGCGCTTGGTCGACGAGTTCCGCGCCGCAGGCGGCGACGGTCTGGAGGTGAGCGTCGCAGGCATGAGCCCCCGTGACCTCGACCGCCTCGCGACACTGGCGCGCAGCAGCAAGCTGAAGGCTTCGACCGGCTCGGATTTCCATGACCCTGCGGTACCGTGGAATACGCCGGGCCGCTTCGCTAAGCTACCGGCGGATCTCGAACCCGTCGCGGCCTGTCTCTGAATGTCCGACCAGGAACAAGACAACATCGACCGCGAGCTGTTCCGCAACATCGAGAAGTTGCGGCAGTTGCGCATCGAACACCGCGACCTCGACGATGTCATCGCCCGGTTGTCGATGGATATCCTCGTCGATCAGGTACAGCTCAAACGCCTCAAGAAGCGCAAGCTTATGCTCAAGGACCAGATCGAACGCCACGCCAGCCTGATGATCCCGGATCTCAACGCCTGATCCGCCGACGCCCGAGGAAGACGCGATGGAACAACGCTATATCTCGCTCGCTGGGCTCGGCCGGGAGCTGCTGACACCCTACGGGCTCAACGAAGCCATCGTGGTGGTGGCGGCGATCGCCATCGCACTGGTCATCGGACGCATCGTCCGCCGCGCCATGGTCCGCCTGCAGGCCGCCGATCGCGGTATCAGTGCAGCTTGGCAGACCCCATTGCTCGAAGCCGGCGCCATCGCAGCACCCTATGTGGTCGCGATGCTGCTGATCGCCGCTGCGCGGGCGGTGGCGGACGCTTGGGGCGTCCCGGATACCGTGTTCGTGTTCGCGCTACGACTGATCGGTGCACTCGCAACGGTGCGTCTGCTGGTCTATGGCGCGAGCCTGCTGCTCGGCGACTCGAGCTGGGTCGCCCGATCGCAACGCCGCATCACCCTCCTCATCTGGCTCGCGCTCGGCATCGAACTGGTCGGCGGCTTCGAATGGCTGGAGTCGGCGCTCGACCAAGTGGATCTGCTGCCCGGCAAGTCGGTGTTCAGTCTTTGGACGTTGACCAAGAGCCTGGTGGTGATCACGCTGTTCGTGCTCGGCATGTCGTTGCTGGCGCGGGCCATCGAACGGCGGGTGATGGCCATCGACTCGCTGGCGCCGGCCACCCGCGTCGGCATCAGCAAATCCGCCTATTTCCTGCTGATCGGCCTCGGCATCCTGCTCGGCATCAACTCCGCCGGTGTCGATCTCACCGCCCTCACCGTGCTCACCGGCGCGATCGTCTTCGGTCTCGGCTTCGGCATCCGCGACATCACCGCCAACTTCGTCAGCGGCTTCGTGCTGCTGATGGACAAATCGATCAAGCCGGGCGATGTCATCAGCTTCCACCAGCACACCGGCACCACCTCCGACAACTTCGGCTGGGTGCAGGAACTGCGCGGCCGCTATGTCGTGGTGCGCGACCGTGACGGCGTCGAATCTTTGGTGCCGAACCAGAGCCTGATCACCAGTTCGGTCATCAATTGGAGCTACTCCGACCAGCGCGTCCGGCTGCGCCTGCCGGTCATGGTGTCCTACGACGACGATCCGGAGGTCGCCCTCGAACTGTTGCTGCGCGCCACCGACGACCATCCGCGGATCCTGCGCGACCCGGCGCCGGTGTCGCGCCTGATCTCCTTCGAGAACTACGGCATGAAGCTCGAAGCGCGCTTCTGGATCCGCGACCCCATGAACGGCGTCAACAACGTACGCTCCGACGTCAACCGCCGCATCTGGCGGCTCTTCAAGGACCACGGCATCAAGATCCCGGTGACGCAACAAGAAGTGCGCGTGCTCGAGCCTGACGCGCGCGCCCTGCGTCCGCCGCACCTCACGAACCCCGATGATGCCGATCCACGCCGGTAGCGTCCTGATCCCCGATGCGGACCTTTCGGTGAGCTTCGTGCGCGCCGGCGGTCCCGGTGGGCAGAACGTCAACAAGGTCGCCTCGGCGGTGCAACTGCGCTTCGACCTCGCCGGTACCGCGGCGCTCTCACCCGCGGTGAAATCACGGCTACGGAAGCTCGCTGGCCGGCGGGTCATCGACGACGGATCGTTGCTGCTGATCGCCCGCGAGCACCGCAGCCAGGAGCAGAACCGCCGTGCCGCCGAGGACCGGTTGGCCACCCTCATCCGCGCAGCCTTGGTGGAGCCGAAGCTGCGCCGCGCGACCCGGCCTACGCGCGCCTCGAAGGAGCGTCGGCTCGAAGGCAAGTCCCGGCGCTCATCCGTGAAGGCGGGGCGCGGCAAGGTCGGCGGGGACGGCTGAGCGCGATCCGGATCGGGTCCGCACACGCTGCCGGCACTCTCAGCTGCCCGTCACCTGCAGGATGCTGTGGCGGATCTGCTCGGACAGCACGAACTCGGCATCGCGTGCCACCCGCTGCAGGACTTCATCGTGCAACAGGCGACCGGCGTCGTCGCTGCGGATCACCCCGCGGCGCAACAGCAAAGCGATGAAGTGATCGAACAGCGCCCGATCCGCGAACTCCGGCGAATTCAATCCGTAGAGCATGTCGATGCGCTGCGCCATCAGCTGGCAGCGCTCGGCGAGCCCTTTCGCCGTCTGCGTACCGGAGCCTGAATGCGTGAGCGCAGCGATCACGAGGTAGTAGCGTTCGATGGTCTGCACCGAGGCCCGTGCGAGCAGCGAAAGCTGCGTCGCCGCGGCGGCGCTCGGTGGCGGTCGACGCCAGCCGGGCGTCCCGTCGGGCAGCTGCAGCGGCTCGAGCAGCCCGAGCAGCCCCAAGGCCGCCAGCACACGCTCGACCTGCGCGGCGAGCTCCTCCTCCGGCCATTTGAGGAACAGTTCCGACGCCACATAGGGATAGACGCGCCAAGCCAAGCGTTGGATGTCGGCCGTGGGCACCACCGGATTGGCGATGAAGGCGCAGGCCACCAACGACGGCAACGCGAACAGGTGCTGGATGTTGTTGCGGTAATAGGTCGTCAGCACCGCCACCTCTTCGCGTAGCTGCACGAGCTCGCCGAGCGGGTGGGGATGACGCTGCAGCAAGCGCATGGCGTCGCCGTAGGCGATGACCTCGGCGCCGCTGGTCGCGGACACCGTGATGCGCGGGTCATAGGGCGCCTCGCGCAGCAAACCGAGACAGAGATCCACTTGGCGCTCGAGATCGGCGACCGCCATGGCCTTGCGGGGCATCGCGAGCAGCACCAGCGCCAAAAGATTCACCGGCGTGACCGCAGCGGCGGCGTTGATGTTGCGCATGATGCGCTGCGCGAGATCATCCACCAACGGGGTGACCCACGGTGCACGCGCTTCGTCATCGAGCGCTTGCACGCGCCAGTCGCCTGCGTGGCGACCGAGCAGCGGGTCGAGGTGGATCGGTTCGCCGAGGTTGACATGCACTCGGCCGAACTTCTCACGCAGCACCCGCGTCGCGCGCAGCAGGTCACCGATGCCTTCCTTGCGCTTCGCTGCGCCCGACAGTTCGCCGAGGTAGGTGTTGCCCTCGACGATGCGCTCATAGCCGAAGTACACCGGCAGGAACACCACGGGCCGCCGCGGATCACGCACATAGCTGCGTACGGTCATCGAGAGCATGCCGGTCTTGGGCTGCAGAAGGCGCCCGGTTCGCGAGCGCCCGCCCTCGATGAAATACTCGATCGAGTGTCCGCGCGCCATGATGGTGGCGAGGTACTTCATCAGCACGACGGTATAGAGCGAATTCCCGGCGAAGCTGCGACGGATGAAGAACGCGCCGGCCTTGCGCAGGAAGCGACCGACCACCGGGATGTCGAGGTTGTTGCCGGCGGCGATGTGCGGCACGGCATAGCCCTGGGTGTAGATCGCATAGGACAGCAGCAGGTAGTCCATGTGGCTGCGGTGGCAAGGCACGAACACCACTTCATGTTCGCGGGAGACGCTGCGCAGCGTCTCGACATGGTTGAAGCTGACGCCGTCGTAGAGACGGTTCCAGAGGCGTCGCAGGAACGCCTCCATGAAGGTCACGAAGGCGTGGGAGTAGTTGGCAGCGATCTCCTCGCCGTAGCCGCGTGCCGTCAGCAAGGCCTTACGGCGCGTCAAACCCTTGGCACGCACCTCCGACGCCGCTACGGCACGCACCGCGCGGGTGTTCAGCACGCGCGCGAGGATGGTGCGGCGATGGGACATGTCCGGGCCGATGCGCGCGGCGCGTTGGCGCCGGAACGTGGCACGCCAAGCGCGGGTGATGCGCGCGGCCTGTGTCTTCGCCGGTTCGTCGTCAGCGAGCAGACTGCGCAAGCTGACCGGTGCACCGACCTCGAGCATCGTGAAACGACCGTTGAAGGACACCTGCAGGATCTTGCGCAGCGTCCCACCCAGCACCCAGCCCTCGGTGAGCCAGAGCCGCAGCCAGGACCTCTCCTTCTGCGGCGCCCGCCCCCAATACACCGCCATCGGCACGAGCCGGACATCGAAGCCGCGGTCGGCCTGCAGCGCCTCGATGAGACGCACGAGCTCGGGCGGGGGGCGGCGATCGATGCGGCGGTCGAAGAAGCCGCGCTGCGTCAGCAGCGGCAGCGTGGCGCGCACGGCGTCGGCGCGTCGACCGACCAGCCTGCCATCGGGCGGCGGCAAACCGTTGCGTCGGCAGATGTCCGCCACCAACGCGACATCAGCGGTGCTGCGGCGCTCGAGCACATAGCAGACCGGTGCGGCGGTCGCGGCGACGATCTGCCGCAACGCGTCGTCGGGGCGTACTTCCGCACGCACCCAGAGCGACATCAGGCCACGCCACAGGAACTTCACGGCACGCGGTCCACGGCGCGCGGGGGCAAGCCAGCGAGGAAGCTGCGCAACCAGCCGCCGATCGCGGGGAGCGAGGCGATCAGCCGGTGGTCATCATCGACGAGGTAGGTGGTGGCACGCTGGGCCTGCGCGTAGCGCCAACCGTTCACGACCGGCACGATGTCATCCTGCCATCCATGCACCACCACCGTCGGCAGCGAGGCCGGCGCGGGCTGCGGCGGCAAGGGCGGCAAGCCGGGCATGTCGAAGGCGGGGGCCATGAGGAAGAGGCCACGCGCTGCCGCACCTGCCGGTCCGGCGCGCATCGCCGCCGCGGCGGCCAGCCAACCTCCCAGACTGGAACCCACGAGCACCGGCGCCACCGGCAGCAAGGCGCAGCAGGCGAGCAGGCGTTCCAAGCGGTCGTCGACGGACTCGAGACCGCGGTAATCCACCGACTCGACGCGCCATCCCGACGCGCGCGCGATGTCGGCCAACGCCAGGATCTTCGTGCCCCAAGGCCCGGATTCCTTGCCGTGGGAGAACACGACGACATCCTCGTTCATGGGCTGATGCTCCACCGTTCAGTGGTTGCGCCAGAGCGGCACATGGCGGGCCTTGAACAACGGGATCAGCAGCATCCCTGCCACGAACCCGCCGATGTGCGCGCCGAGCGCGACACCACCGCCGCTCATACCCGAGAACCAACCCATCGCGACCTGGCCGATGAACCACGCGGCCAACACCCAGACGGCCCGAACCCAGCCGATGGTCAAGAAGATCAGCGGCGGCGGCAACGCGAGCAGCACGCGCGCCTTGGGATAGAGCAGCAGATAGGCGCCGAGCACACCGGAGATCGCACCGCTCGCGCCCACCATGGGCACCGCGCTCGACGGATCGGGGAGCGCTTGGGCGAACACGGCGATCACCCCGCAGGTGAGGTAGAAAAGGATGAAACGACCATGACCCATCGCGTCCTCGATGTTGTTGCCGAACACTCAGAGGAACAGCATGTTGCCGAACAGGTGCGCCAACGAACCATGCAGGAACATCGAAGTGAAGACCGTCGCCCAGGGCGCCACCCAAGTCGGCTCCTCGCTCGCGCCCTCACGACCGAAGATCACTTCGGGGGTGGCGCCCAATCCCGCGATGATCGCACCGAACCAGGCCTCACCGGACGACCATTGCCAAAGAAAAACAAGCACACAGGCGCCGATCAGGATCCAGGTGACCCAAGGCGTGATGTGGGTCGGGTTGTCGTCGTGGACCGGGATCATGGCGACACCCGCACGCGGTTTGCGCCGAGCGGCGCGATGTTCCGCACACGGCGCGCCTCGGCGATCACCGAATCAGGGCTGGTGCCGCTGCGGGTGAGCGGCACCGGGACGCTGCGCGGCGCATGGCTCACTCGCGACACGGACTCCCAGTCCATGGCATCGCCCTGCTCACGCAGCCGGCGCTGGATGCGCTGCGCGAGGGACTTCGAGAGCAGCTTGCGCTGCGCCCGCTGCCAATCACGCGGATCGTCCTCGAGCACCTCGTGCGCTTGCATCAAAAGTTCACCCTCATGCCACCCGAACACGAAGGGCTGGTTGACCACCGTCACACGGGTGCCCGGCTTGACGAGGTCATAGAGCAGTTCGATGTCCTCGGGGAAGAGCCGGATGCAGCCGTGGCTCGATCGCAGGCCGACACCGGCGGGCTTGTTGGTGCCGTGGATGAGATAGCTCGGCCAGTCGAGATAAAGCGCACGGTGACCGAGCGGGTTGTCCGGGCCCGGCGGCACCACGACGGGCAGCACCTCGCCGTTGACCTTGTGCTCCGCACGCACCCCAGGCCCCGGACGCCAAGCGGGATCTTTCTTCATGCGCACCACGCTGGTGGTGCCCTCCGGCGTCGCCCAACCGACGCGGCCGATCCCGATCGGGAAGGTGTAGACGGTCAGCCATTCCCCCGGCTTGCGCTTCGGGAAATAGAACAAGCGCATCGCTGCCAGATTGATGACGATGCCCTCGCGCGGCGCGTCCGGGAGGATGTGCCGCGTCGGCAGTACGATCTCGCGACCTGCGCCCGGTAACCATGGATCGACGCCCGGGTTGGCACGCACGAGTTCCTCGTAGCCGACATTGAAGCGCCTGGCGAGATCGACGAAGGTGTCCTCGCGTGTTGCGCGCGTGACCTGCAGTTCACCGATGAGATCGCCATGCGACGGGTCGAGCACGGTACGGTGGGCACTGGTCGCGACCGGGTCGGCCGCCGCCGAGGGCGGGATGAGCGGACGGAACGGGACAGCCGGCGACGCGGAGGGTTGCTTCACCGGTGCTGCGCCACACCCCGCCAGCAGCAGACCGAACGCCAAGACCCACGCCGAGCGTGACGACCGCGACAGGCCGGGAACAACGATGCGGGACGGAGGCGCCGACATGGGCGCCGAGATTACAGCAGTACGGGTCGGTTCGGCTGCTCGTTGGCGTCGCCACCCTCGTGCGGGAAATGCTCCGCGAGCAACGCGGCGACCCCCTCGATACCGGCCAACGACCCCTCCCGCCAACGCTCCTCACGGAAGTGCGACTCCATGTCGCGGCAGACCGCCTCCCACTGCGCCGCAGGCACACGAGCGGCGATGCCGCGATCGGCGACGATCTCGACGTCGCGGTCCGCCATGAGCAGGTAGATGAGCACGCCGTTGTTGCGCTGCGTATCCCAGACCCGCAGCAGACCGAACACTTCGAGAGCCCGCGTCCGCGGCTCGAGACCGACCCGCAAGGCGCGCAGGTCCAGAGAGGCCTCCACCGCGAAACGGACCTCGCCCGCGTGGCGCGATTCGACCGACGCGATCGCGGTCTCGATGGCGCTGAGGGTCGCCGCCGGGAACCGGCGCCGGGTGTGCAGCGGCCATGTCGTCAGGTGTCGCCAGAGGCGTCGCAGATCCATCTCACCATCCCCCCGAGGCGCCACCGCCCCCGAAGCCGCCACCACCGCCCCCACCGAAGCCGCCCCCACCGAAGCCGCCCCCGCCCCCACCACCGAAGCCGCCGCCCCAAGGACCGCTGGAATAGTAGTTGCCCCGGTTGGCGCGGGAGCCCATGCCCATGATGATGCCGAAAAGACCGCCGAGCATCGCCGCGGTCAACGCGCCTGAGAACACCAGCGCGGCGATACCTAGGGTGCCGCCCATGGACAAAGATTGCGGCAAGCGGCCGAGGGACGCGGCGATCAGCAGCAGGATGCCACCGATCAGGGCCAGCGCCAGGACCAGCGCCAAGGGGGCACCGGATAACCCGCCGCTCTCCCGCTTGCCGTCGCTCCAACGCGGATCGGGGGGCGGCAATTCTTCGCCGTCGATGACGCCGATCACGCGATCGACGCCGGCCTCGATGCCGGCGCCGAACTCGCCGGCGCGGAAGGCGGGACGGATCGTCTCGTCGATGACGCGGTTCGAGACGAGGTCGGTGAGCGCGCCCTCGAGGCCGCGACCGACCTCGATGCGCATCCGCCGATCCTGTTGAGCGATGAGCAGGATCGCCCCGTCATCGACGCCCTTGCGACCGGTCTTCCAGGCATCGGCGACGCGGATCGAATACTGCTCGATCTCCTCCGGCTGCGTGGTCGGCACGATGAGCACCGCGACCTGGGATCCCTTGCGGGTCTGCAGGTCCATGAGGCGCGCGACCAGACGCGCACGCTCGTCGGGCTGCAGCAACCCGGCGGTATCGACGACCGGGGAATCGTAGGCCGGGATCGGTTGCAGGCCGCCCTGGGCCGCGGCCGGCTGCAGCGCCGCCGACCCGAAGGCCAGCGCGGCGAGCAGCAGCGCAGGTCGCAGCAACCCGGAGAGCAGGGTCTTCAAGGAGTCGAAGACCGCCTCAGCCGCCCGGCGTGGGCGCGTTGAAGTCGACCGTCGGAGCGGCGGAGATCGCTGCCTCGTTCTCGACGGTGAAGTTCGGCTTGACCTTCATGCCGAAGACCATCGCGGTGAGGTTCGAGGGGAACTGGCGTACCGTTCCATTGAAGGCCTGCACGGTCGCGATGTAGCGGTTGCGGGCGACCGCGATGCGGTTCTCGGTGCCTTCGAGCTGCGCCTGAAGGTCGCGGAAGTTCTGGTCGGACTTCAGCTGCGGATAGTTCTCGGTGACCATCAGCAGGCTCTTGAGCGCGGCCGAGAGGTCGCCCTGCGCCGCCTGGTACTTCTTGAGGGCTTCCGGGTCGTTGAGCAGCTCCGGGGTCAACTGGATCGAGGTCGCACGCGCGCGGGCCTCGGTGACGCCGACGAGCACCTTCTCTTCTTGGGCCGCGAAACCCTTCACGGTGTTGACGAGGTTCGGGATCAGGTCAGCGCGGCGCTGGTACTGGTTGACGACCTCGGACCAAGCGGCCGTGGTGGCCTCGTCCTGGGTCTGCAGGGTGTTGTATCCGCAACCGCCGAGCATCAGGGCGGCGACGAGGATCAGGCTGGCACGGATCGAACGCATGGGATGGCTCCTAATCATGGGGCGGATATTTCTATCATGCCGCAGCACAGGCGGACCCGCCATCCCACTTAGGGTCAATCCTGCCTCAGGGTCAATCCTGCGGACGATCGACGGTGCGCGTGGATGTTCCCTCGCCGAACGGTATCCTGCCGCCCATCATGTCGCGTTATCGACCACCGACCACGCCCGGCTCGAGGTTCATCACCCCGGCGGGCCATGAGCGCTTGCAGGCGGAGCTCGACGCGCTGTGGAAGGTGGAGCGCCCGCGCGTCACCCAGGCCGTCAGCGAAGCGGCCGCGCAGGGCGACCGTTCGGAGAACGCCGAGTACACCTACGGCAAGAAGCGCCTGCGCGAGATCGACAGCCGTGTGCGCTTCCTGCGCAAGCGCCTCGACGGCATGGTGGTCGTCGACCAGCCGCCCACCGACCGCGGTCGCGTGTTCTTCGGTGCCTGGGTGACTTTGGAGGATGACACGGGCGCGCAGAGCCGCCGCCGGATCGTCGGACCCGATGAGTTCGATATGGACCCGCGCTATGTGAGCATGGACGCGCCGCTTGCGCGCGCGCTGCTCGGCAAGCGCCTCGACGACGAGGTCACGGTGGAGACGCCGGCCGGCGGTCGGACCTTCGAGGTGACGGCGATCGAGTACTGACAGCCCCGCGGAGGACGACCCTCAGCGGACGCGGATGTTGAGGAACTGCCAGGGATCCTCCCGATCGAGCTCCTCGGGGAAGAGCCGCTCACGATCCTGCAGCGGGTTCCAGTCGGTGTAGGCGCCGACCACCGGGCCGAGGTAGGGCCTGCAGACTTCGAGCGCGCGGCGGAAGTCCATCTCGTCCGGTTCGACCACGCCCCGGCGCGGGTTCTCCATCGCCCAAACGACGCCCGCGAGCACCGCCACGGTGACCTGCAGGCTGGTGGCATTGTTGAACGGGCAGAGTTCGCGCGCCTCGTCGACGCTCAACTGTGAACCGTACCAATAAGCGTTGCGGCCATGACCGGCGAGCAACACGCCGAGTTCGTCGATGCCACCCGGGTTGATCTCGTCCATGAGGATGCGCTGCTCGTCCTGCATGATGAAATTGCGGCCAGCGAATTCGTGCACCGACAGCACCGCGTCATCGCAGGGGTGATAGGCGTAATGCACGGTCGGGCGGTAGACCACACGGTCGCCATCACGGACCGAGAGATAGTCGGAGATCGAGATCGCCTCACCGTGCGTGATGAGGAAGCCGTGGAAATGCCCGGCGCGCGGCGTCCAGGTACGCACCCGCGTCGCAGCGCCCGGCTGCGACAGGAAGATGGAGGATCCGCGACCGAAGTCGTAGCGGTTGCCATCAGCAGGGAAATGCCGCTCGTGGGAGCCCCAACCGAGTTCGGCGGGTTGGCAGCCCTCGCTCACGAAGCCGTCCACCGACCAGGTGTTGACGAATTCGCCCGGACGCTTGCGCACCGGCGAGACCTGCGTATCGCGCTCGGCGATGTGGATGACCTTGATACCGAGCGCGTGCGCGAGCCCTGCCCAATCCTCGCGCGTGTGCGGGTCACCCGCAGCGACGCCGGTGTCGGCGGCGATGTCGAGCAGCGCTTGCTTCACGAAGTGGGACACCAGACCCGGATTGGCGCCATGGGTGAGCACCGCGGTCGGTGCGTCGGCAGCGCCCTCGCGCAGCGCGAGCGCGGTCTCGCGCAACGCGTAGTTCGTGCGGCGCGCAGCGGGAAGACTGGGGTCGGTATAGCCCCCCGGCCAGGGTTCGATGCAGGTGTCGAGATAGAGCGCGCCGCGCTCGCGGCAGAAGCGGACGAGATCGATGGACGACACATCGACCGATACGTTGATGACGAAATCGCCCTCGCCCACCAAAGGGCTGAGCACCGAACGGAGGTTGTCCTGCTTGATCGCTTGCTTGATGAAGCCCACGCCGAAATGTTGGAGGACATGCAAACCGCGATCATCCGGCGCGACCACGGTGATGCGGCTCGCGTCGGTGCCGATGTGGCGCAGGATGAGCGGCAGCACGCCCTGGCCGATGCTGCCGAAGCCGATGAACACGATACGGCCCGGGAACTTCACGTGGATCTGGTGGTTCGTCATGATGTGCGGTCGCTCCTGTGGGCGGGGTGACTCAATCGTTCCGCCAATGCGGCGGGCAGGTGCGCGCATAGCCGGGCTGCGCCTCGATGCGTGCGAGCCAGCGCCCGAGCGCAGGGTAGTTGGCATCGATGGGCAGGAACCGGCTGGCGAGATCGCCGGCGCCGGGTCGCGCGAGGGCGCGCCGCAGCAATTGGATGGCGGGGAAGATGACCATGTCGATGGCGCTGTAGTCATCGCCCACGATCCAATCGAACCGCGACACGCGCTGCTCGATGGTGCGGGCCTCGCGCGCCACGACATGCATCGCGTCGGTGAGACCATCGACCGTCAGCGGCGGCTCATCTGCGGGTCCCGGGCCGGTGCCGAGCAATGTGCGGCAGATGCCCATGATGTGCGGCTCGGTATAGGCCTGGAACTCCTCGATGACCCGGACGATCACGGCGGCTTCCTCAGGCGAACGGCCGAAGATCGGCGGCTCGGGGTACTTGAGGTCGAGGTAGTACAGGATCGCCACCGACTCGAAGACCACATAGTCGTCGTGCTTGAGCACCGGCAGACGACCACGCGGGTTCATCGCCAGCATCTGCGGCGCCTTCTGTTCCTGCAGCGACATCTGCAGAAGGTGACTGTCGTAGGGCAGCCGCTTGTGCTCGAGGGCGAGCAGCGCCCGCCAAGAGTACGGGCTGCCACTGCCCCACCAGAGATCGATAGCCATGCAAAGGATTGTAACGGTAACGCGCAGGCCGGAGAATTGTGAGATGGAACATCGCACTTTCGTCGACGCCGCCACCCTGTCCGCCCATCTGCACGATCCGGACTGGGTGCTCCTCGACTGTCGTTTCGAGTTGGCGCAGCCCGGTTGGGGCGAAGCGGCGTTCGCTGCAGGCCACATCGAGGGGGCGCAATACGCGCATCTCGACCGTGACCTGTCCTCGGCGGTGACGCCGACGACCGGCCGCCACCCGCTGCCGGACCCGGCACAGTTCACCCGTCAGGCGGGCGCTTGGGGCATCGGTCCCGACACCCAAGTCGTCCTCTATGACCAGGACATCGGCGTGTTCGCGGCGCGCGCCTGGTGGTTGTTGCGCTGGCTCGGCCATCGGCGGGTCGCTGTGCTGGAGGGCGGCTGGGCCGCGTGGAGTGCGGCGGGCCTGCCCACCTCCCAGACCGCGCAGCCGCGACCCGCGCGGACTTTCACCGGCACCCCCGACCCGACGATGACCGCCGACGCAGCGGCGGTGCAGGCGGGACTCGCCGACGGCGCGATCCGCCTCGTCGATGCGCGCGGTGCAGAGCGCTTCGCGGGCCGCAACGAGACCGCCGATCCGATCGCAGGTCATGTGCCGGGGGCGGTCAACCAACCCTACGCCCAGAACTTCGAGGGTGGCCGAGCGCTGCCGGTCGCTGCGCTGCAAGCGCGCTGGCGAGCGAGGCTCGCGGGGCATGAGCCGGCCGCGCTCGTCGCCATGTGCGGCTCAGGAGTCAGCGCCTGCCTCAATCTGTTGACGCTCGAGCATGCCGGGCTCGGCGGCGGCAAGCTCTATCCAGGGTCCTGGAGCGAGTGGATCCGCGATCCCGCCCGGCCGGTCGCGACCGGCGCTGCGCCAGAGCCGCAGCCCTCACCCTCGGCCGCGACCTGGAGCGTCGCGCGATCGCGCGAGCTCTACCATGTGCGGGCTTGGGGCCAAGGCTACTTCGATATCAACGAGCGCGGTCATGTGGTGGTGCGCCCGGAGCAGCAGCCGGGCCGCGAGATCGACCTCCACGATGTCGTGCAAGGCCTCAAGGCCCGCGACCTCACCGCCCCATTGGTGCTGCGCTTCTCCGGGATCCTCGGCCACCGTATGCGCCAGCTGTACGATGCCTTCAGCCGCGCGATCGCCGAGAACGATTACCGCAACCGTTACGCAGCGGTGTTCCCGATCAAGGTCAACCAACAGCGCCTGGTGGTCGAAGAGGTGTTCCGCTGCGGCGCGGAGTTCGGGTTCGGTCTCGAGGCCGGCAGCAAGCCCGAGCTGCTCGCGGTCATGGCGATGAGCGAGAACTCGCCGGACCGGCTGATCGTCTGCAACGGCTTCAAGGATGACGCCTACATCGAGACCGCGATGCTGGCCACCAAGCTCGGCCGCTCGATCGTGCCGGTGGTGGAGAACTACTCGGAGCTCGGCCTCATCATCAAGCACGCGCAACGCCTCGGCGTGCGGCCGCAGATCGGCGTGCGCGTCAAACTCGCGAGCGAAGGCTCGGGACGATGGAGCGGTTCAGCCGGCGAGAAGTCGAAGTTCGGCCTCTTCATCACCGAGATCCTGGAAGCGGTCGCGGAACTGCGCCGTCACGGCATGCTCGACTGCCTGAAGCTCGTGCACTGCCACCCGGGCAGCCAGTTGCAGGACATCCAGCGCGTCAAGGACGCCATCAACGAGCTCGCGCATGTCTACGCGGAGCTCAAGCTTCTCGGTGCCGGTCTCGAGTACATCGACGTCGGCGGTGGTCTCGGCGTCGATTACGACGGCTCGGCCAGCAACGATGCCTCCTCGATGAACTACAGCGTCGAGGAGTACGCGAACGATGTCGTGCACCGCATCGGCAGCGTCTGCAAGACCCGCGGCATCCCGCATCCGATGATCATCAGCGAATCCGGCCGCGCCATCGCTGCGCACCACAGCATCCTGGTGTTCAACGTGCTCGGGCGCTCGGCGCTCGATCGGTTCGATGTCAGCGGGCACGAGGACGAAGGCTCGGACAAAGCCTTTCCGCAACCCATACTCGATCTGCTCGACGCCTACCGCGAAGCGAGCGGACGGCGCTTGGTCGAGTGTTGGCACGACGCGCTGACCGCGCGCGAGCAATGCCTGCAGATGTTCAACCTCGGCCTGCTGTCCCTCGAACTGCGCGGTCTCGCCGAACGGCTCTATTGGGCCACCTGCGCGCGCATCCGTGACCTGTGCCGGCAGCTGGACGAAGTGCCCGAGGAGCTCAAAGATATCGAGACCGTCCTCTCGGACCTCTATTTCTGCAACATGTCGGTGTTCCAGTCGCTGCCCGATTCCTGGGCCATCGACCAGCTGTTCCCCATCATGCCGATCCATCGCCTCGATGAGCGTCCTGCACGCCATGCGGTGCTCGCCGACATCACCTGCGACTCGGACGGCAAGATCGACCATTTCGTCAGCCATCGCGAGATCAAGCGGACGCTCGAGGTGCACGAGATGGAGGAAGGCGACGAGTATTACCTCGCGGCGTTCCTGGTCGGCGCTTATCAAGAGACGCTGGGTGATCTTCACAACCTGTTCGGGGACACCCATGTGGTGCACATCAGGCTGGAGGACGACGGCGGTTGGTTCATCGAAGAGACCGTCGCCGGCGACACCGCCAACAAGGTGCTCGAATACATGGAGTACGATGTCGCCGAACTCGTCCCGGCGCTCGCCCGCGACTGCGAACGCGCGATCCGCGAGGGGCGCATGACCGTGGCGGAGGGCCAGGAACTGCGGCGCTTCTACGAGCGCGAGCTCAACGGCTACGCCTATCTGGAATGAGCGGCGTCCGCCGCGCCGGGGTGTATCATCGGCCGGCGGGTCTTCGGATCCGTCGATCGACACCTCAAGCCATCCGTCCCGGAGGACTCCGCATGAACCGTCCGATCTTTGCGCTCGCCGCCGCCCTCGCCGCGCTGCTCGCCGCCCCCGTCACCGAAGCCCGGCAGAAGCCGGCCGCGATCGACCTGTCTACGCCCGCTGGGGCTGCGCTGGCGCAGCGCAAGATCCAATGCTCGGCGATCGACAATGTCGCCGTCACCTACACCTTCCACGGCGAGGCCTTCGCGCGCGTACCCGGTGAGCGTGACCGCAAGCTGTTCGATGTCGAGGGCATGAACGTCCGCCAATGCGTCACCGTGACCGATCCGCAGCGCGGCACCGGTTGGCGTCTCGTATCGCGCGAACTGCTGCTCTACATCGACCCGGCCACGGGCGAGATCCTGCGCGAATGGAAGAATCCCTGGACGGGGCAGACCGTCAAGGTGCTGCAGACCACCAACGACCCGGTCAACCAGCGGCCTGTGTTCCCGGCGACCACCGACAGCCGCTTGACGGGCTGGCGCGGAACCATCAACGGGGACACTTGGTGGGACACCATCACGGTGCCGCTGTTCTATTCCAACCCGCTTGCAGGCCCCTACCAGAAGCAGATCGGCGGCTTCTACCACGCCACGGAGATGTTCAATTTCTTCGGCAAGATCTCCGAGCTCACCGATCCGCGCAACACGAACCCGGCGGTCAATGTCGGTTGGGTGCGGATGGCCGATTGGCTGCCTTGGATGGAGATGAGCGGACGCGCAGGGATCATCTACATGCACGCCGCCGGTCGGAAGATCGACGACTATTCGCAGCTGCCCAAGGTCATGCGCGATGCGATCGAACAGGAGTATCCCGCGTACCGCAGCCCGCCCCCGGGTGATGACGCGCGCGCGAACGAGACCAGCTGGACGCTCTACAAAAAGACCTTCCCACCCCCGGCCGCGGTGCAACCCGCAGGGAAATAGTCCCCCGGTCGTCGATGTTTTCACGGGGATCGCGCAGTGCCTGTCATCCGGCGTCGTCAAGCGGCCCGCAGCGCCCAACCCCCTGCGGTGGTGGCGCTGCGGTTGCCGATCCCCCCGCGGCGCAAGCTGCCGCAGGACCTGCAAAGGTACTTCGGCGCCTGCGAGGACGCTTTGGGCTTCCTGCCGAACGTGCTGTCCGTCTACAGCTTCGACGAGACGAAGCTGCGTGCGTTCATCGCGATGTACAACGACCTCATGCTCGGTCGATCGCGGCTCTCGAAGCTCGAGCGGGAGATGATCGCGGTGGTGGTGTCGGCCACGAACCGCTGCTACTACTGCCTCACCGCCCACGGCCATGCGGTGCGCGAACTCTCCGGCGACCCTTCGCTCGGCGAGACGCTGGCGCTCAACTATCGGGTGGCGCGCCTGCCGCGCCGCCAGCGCGCGATGCTCGATTTCGCGCATGCGCTGACGATCGACCCGGCGGCTGACGCCGCGGCCGCGCGCCGCAAACTCAAGCGTGCCGGATTCAGCGACCGCGACATCTGGGACATCATCTCGGTGACGGCGTTCTTCAACATGACCAACCGGGTGGCCGCTGCCAGCGACATGATGCCGAACCGTGAGTACCTCGCCGCGGCGCGTTGACCGCCCGGCAGCGCAGGCGCCTATGGAAGACACCCGCCGCCCCGTGCTCGACGGACGCGTGATCCGCGTGAGCATCGATACGGTGACGCTACCCAACGGTCATCGCACCGATCTCGAGATCGTGCATCACCCCGGCGGCGCTGCCATCGTCGCGATCGACGACGCAGGACGGGTCTGTCTGCTGCATCAGCACCGACATGCCGCGGGCGGCCGGGTCTGGGAGCTGCCCGCCGGACGACTGGAACCGGATGAACCCCCGGCGGAGACGGCGCGCCGCGAGCTCGCCGAGGAAGCCGGCGTCTCGGCGCGCGAGTGGCGGTCGCTCGGCGTCTCGCTCAGTTCACCCGGCGTGTTCACCGAGCGCATCCATCTGTTCCTCGCCACGGGCCTCTCGCCGGTGCCAGATGCCCGCGAAGCGGCCGAGGTGTTCGAGGTGCATTGGCTGCCGTTGGAGGAGGCCGTGCTACGCTGCCTCGACGGCCGTATCGAAGATTCCAAGACCTGCATCGGCGTGCTGCGCGCCGCCGCCCTGATCGGGCGCGATCTGACCCGGAGTCCCGCATGAAAGCATTGATGAGCATCGCCCCCGGCGGCCCCCGCAGCCTCGAGCTGCGCGAAGTGCCCGATCCGATGCCCGGCCCCGGCGAGGTGCGCATCGCGGTGCGCGCCTGCGCCATCAACTTCCCCGACACGCTCGTGATCGAGGACAAGTACCAGTTCAAGCCGCCCCGACCGTTCGCCCCCGGCATGGAGGTCGCAGGCGTGGTGGAGGCGCTCGGCGCCGGCGTCGAGGCGCCCGCCCTCGGCAGCCGCGTGATCGCCCATGCGCTGGTGGGCGGTCTCGCCGAAAAGCTCATCGCCCGCGCCGCGCACTGCGTGCCGATGCCCGATGCCATGGCCTTCGAGGTCGGCGCATCGCTGCTCGTCACCTACGGCACCTCGATCCACGCGCTGCAGGACCGCGGCCGCCTGCGCGCCGGCGAGACGCTGCTGGTGCTCGGCGCCGCCGGCGGTGTCGGTCTCGCCGCGGTCGAACTCGGCAAGGTCGCCGGTGCGCGGGTGATCGCCGCCGTCTCGAGCGAAGGCAAAGCTGCCGTGGCGCGGGCGCACGGGGCCGACGCGACGCTCGTCTACCCGAGCACCGTCACCGACCCGCGCGCGCTCACCGCGGCGTTCAAAGATGCCTGCGGACCATCGGGCGCCGATGTCATCTACGACCCTGTCGGCGGCCCCTATGCGGAGCCCGCACTGCGTGCCATCGCCTGGGAGGGCCGCTATCTCGTGGTCGGCTTTCCAGCGGGGATCCCGCAACCGCCGCTCAACCTCGCGCTGCTCAAGGGCTGCGACATCTGCGGCGTGTTCTGGGGCAGCTTCGTCGAGCGCAACCCGGCACGGCACCGCGAGCATGTGAAGAACCTGCTGCAGATGTGCCTCGAGGGCCGCATCCGCCCGGAGATCTCCGCTCGCTATCCTCTGGAGCGCGGCGGCGAGGCGCTCGAAGCCTTGGCGGGGCGCCACGCCACCGGCAAGGTCGTGGTGACGATCGGCGAGGGCTGACGGCAGGGGTAGAGATAGCGGGAGCGGTATCGTGTACAACCTGATGTTCCTGGCGTTCGCCGCCCTGCAGGTCGCGCTGTTCGTCTGGTTGCTGCACCTCTGGCGCGGAACGCGGGCTCCGGCGGCCGCTGTGCTGCTGGTGCCGCAGTTCTTCCTCATCTGGGACAACCTGCGCGTCGCCTCGGGCGTGGTGTTGGGCCACGGACCGCTGCTCTACTGGCTGTCGTGGCCCTCGTTCTGGGCGCATTGGTTGTTCGGCTGCTGGCTGATCATCGCCAGCGGCTCGATCCTGCGTCTCGCCGGGTTCGACTTCGCGAAGCAGCGTCGGGTCATGGCGGCGTTCTGCCTCACCGCCGTCGCGCTGATGGTCCATGACCTGCCTTTTTTTTGGACCCGCGACATCTACCCGGTCTGCGAGCTCGGGCTGATCCGTTACAGCGGCGCGGTCAGCGAGGCGTCGCGTTGCAGCCTCGGGCAGACCTTGGTCACGAGCGACTTCCCGCTCGCGCCCGTCGTCACCTGTCTGGTCGTCATCGGCAGCGGCGCCCTGCTGTGGGTGCATCGCGGCTTCCCCTGGATGACGCTCGGCGGCATCGCCATGCTGCTCACCGCAGCGCTGCCCGTGCTACGCGACCACAAGCTCGACAACTTCGGCGAGGTGCTGATCGTGCTCGGCGCGACGATCGCCATCGCACGCTTCGCGCCGGCTAGCCCGCGAGACGAGCCGACAACTCCAGCAAGTGAGAGACCTCGAGGTCCGGGGCGGGACTGAGCTCTGCGGGCCACGGCATGCCCGTCCGGTTGACCCACGCGGCACGGCAACCTGCTGCACGCGCGGCCACCACGTCGAGGTGGGGGTTGTCGCCCACATAGAGCATCTCCTGCGGCGCGACACCGAGTGCGGCAGCCGACGCCAGGAAGGCACCGGCCTCAGGCTTGGCGCAGCCCACCGATTCGGCGTTGAGCATGCCGACGAAATGCTGGTGCAGACCGATGCGCCGCAGATCGGCGTTGCCGTTCGAGAAGGTGGCGAGCGGATACCGCGAACCGAGCGCGACCAACGCCGGAACCACATCGTCGAACAATTCCACCTCGTTGCGCGCCGCGATGAACACCTCGAAGATCGCCTCACCCACGGCTGGATCGTGGCCGTGCCGCAGGGCGATACGCCGCAACGCCTCGGTGCGCAGCCAGGTCATGTCGTGGGCGCGTGCGGGGTGGTCCGCTGCGAGGGTGGTGCGCAGCTGGAAGATCGTCTCAGGGGTCAGGTGCGGCACGAGCCCCGGATGCTGTGCGGCGATGAACTCCGCCACGCGGGCCTCGGCGCGGACGAGGACCGGTCTCACCTCCCAAAAGGTGTCGTCGAGGTCGAAACAGAGTGCGCGGATGGGTGGGGTCATGAGATGCGGCAAGCGCTCGGCGAGGGGGCTACAATCAGGGTATCGCTTTGTACCGGTATGCACCGCGGAGCACAACATGTCGATGCCAGCCGTCCTCGTCGCCCTCGTCGCCCTCGCCTTAGCCTCGACCACCTTGTCCGCGGCAGACGCCGCGACCGCCAAAGGATTGACCGCCGACGACCTGGTGCGCCTCGCGCGCGTCTCCGACCCACAAGTCTCGCCCGATGGACGCCGCGTCGCGTACACGCTGCGCGAGACCGACCTCGAGGCCAACCGCGGCCGCACCGATCTTTGGGTGCTCGAACTCGGCAAGCGTCCGCGTGACGGGGCGTCGAGCCCGCCCCGACGGCTGACCCAGCACCCTGCCTCCGACAGCGCGCCGCGTTGGGCACCGGATGGCCGTGGGCTCTATTTCCTCTCGAGCCGCGGTGGCAGCTCACAGATCTGGTACTTGGCGCTCACGGGCGGCGAACCGCAGCAGGTGACCACGCTGCCGCTCGATGTCGGCTCGTTCGAGGTCTCCCCGCGCGGCGATCGCCTCGCCGTCTCGATGGAGGTGTTCGCAGATTGCGTGGATCTGCAGTGCAGCGTCGATCGCTTGGCCGCACGCGACAAGCACAAAGCGAGCGGACTCATCTACGACCAGCTGTTCGTGCGTCACTGGGACACCTGGAAGGACGGTCGGCTGTCGCAGCTCTTCACGCTGCCGCTCGCCGCCGATGGCAAAGCCGGCAAGCCGGTCAATGTGTCGCGCGCCGTGCGCGCCGATGTGCCTTCGAAGCCGTTCGGTGGCGATGAGGACTACGCGTTCAGCCGCGACGGTGCGCGCATCGTGTTCAGTGCACGGCTCTCCGACCGGAGCGAGCCGTGGTCCACGAACTTCGACCTCTACGAGGTCGCGGCGGACGGCAGCGATGCGCCGCGCAACCTCACCGCTGACAATCCTGCTTGGGATGCGCAGCCGGTGTTCCTGGCGAACGGCGATCTCGCTTGGCTCGCCATGGCGCGTCCGGGATTCGAGGCCGACCGTTTCACGGTGATGCTGCGCAGCGCCCGTGACGGCAAGGTGCGTGCGCTCACCGGCGACTGGGACCGCTCGGTCCGCCATCTCGGCGCGAGCTTCGACGGCAAGCGCCTGTTGGCCACGGCCGACGACATCGGCCAAGTGGCGTTGTTCGACATCGATCCTGCGACGGGTGTGCGCAGCCGCCTCGTCGGTGAAGGACAGGTGCAGGCCTTCGCCCCTGCCGCCCAGGGTGTCGTGATCGCCTGGGCCTCGCTCGGGTCGCCGCCCGACCTGCATCTCGCCGCGCGCGGCCAGCCGCCCGCGCGTCTCACCTCGGTCAACGCCGCCCTGCTCGGTGCGCGCGAACTCGGCGCGTCGGAGCAGTTCTCTTTCGCCGGCGCCGACGGTGCGAAGGTCCACGGTTATGTCGTGAAGCCGCAGGGCTGGATCCCGGGCAAGAAGTACCCCATCGCATTCATCGTGCACGGCGGCCCGCAGGTCAGCTTCGCCAATCATTGGTCGTGGCGCTGGAACCCCCAGGTCTATGCCGGTGCGGGCTACGGCGTCGTGTTCATCGATTTCCATGGTTCGCCCGGCTACGGCCAGGCGTTCACCGATTCCATCAGCCAGGATTGGGGCGGAAAACCGCTCGTCGATCTACAAAAAGGCCTCGATGCCGCGCTCGCGAGATACGACTGGCTGGACGGCACACGCGCCTGTTCGCTCGGCGCATCTTATGGCGGCTTCATGCAGAACTGGATCGCCGGCAACTGGCCGGACCGGTTCAAGTGCATCGTCAACCACGCCGGCATCTTCGACCAGCGCACGATGTACTACACCACCGAGGAACTCTGGTTCACCGAATGGGAGAACGGCGGCCCCTACTACGCCAACCCGCAGGTGCACGAGAAGTTCAACCCGGCGGACCATGTGACGAAGTGGAAGACGCCGATGCTCGTCATCCACGGCGCGCTCGACTACCGGGTGCCGTACTCGCAAGGCCTCGCGACCTTCACCGCACTGCAGCGCCAAGGCGTCGAGAGCCGGTTCGTGTTCTTCCCGGACGAGAACCACTGGATCCTGAAGCCCGCCAACAGCCTGCTGTGGCACGCCGAAGTGATCGGTTGGCTCGACAAGCACACCGGGGATGCGTCACCGCCGCAGACGCGGTGAAACATGATGCACCCGATCCCGCCTCAAGCGTAATCACCCCGCCACTCCGCCTTGTACGCCAGCCCGAGCGCGACGACGCGCGCCAGCAGATCCTGGTAGCCGATACCGGCTGACAGCGCCGATTGCGAGAAATCCTCGACCTGAGCGAGGCAAGGGTTGGCGTTGGCCTCGAGCAGGAACACCTGCCCATCGGCGCGGATGCGGAAGTCCATGCGGGCGTAGCCTGAAAGGCCGAGGCTGCGGTAAATGCGGCGCGACAACGCATCGAGCCGCGCCACCACCGCAGGGGCGAGATCGATCGCCGCTGCGCGGGTGATGCCATGACGCTGTTGGTACTTGCGGTCCCACTTGACCTTGCGGGTGGCGATGCCGGCTTGCCCTTGCGCCAAAGAACCGAAGCTCAGCTCCCACACCGGCAACCGCGTCAGACGCTCGTTGCCGAGCACGCCGACATACACCTCGCGTCCATCGACATACTCCTCGACCAGGGCGTCGGTACCGACCTGATCGTGGATGAAGGCGACGCGGTCGCGCAATTGCTGCGGATCTTGGATGACGGAGGCCTGCGCGATGCCGAGCGATGCGTCCTCGGTGGCCGACTTCACGAACAGGGGATACCGCAGCCGGGACGGCACGCGGAACTTGATGCCGCGGCGCATCACCGCGAACTGCGGCGTCGGGATGCGATGGTAAGCGAGCAGCTGCTTGCACAGCGGCTTGTCGCGCGACAGCAGCAGGCCGCGCGGATTGCAGCCGGTATAGGGCTGCTGCATGAGCTCGAGGAAGGCCACGACATGCTGGTCGTAGGTGACGATCCCGTTGAACTCCTCGAGCAGGTTGAAGACGACATCGGGTCGCCATTCGGTGATGGCGGTGCGCAGCTCCGTGAGGCTGTCGAGCACGCCGAGGCAGCGCACCTCATGACCCACCGTGCGCAGGGTCGTGATGACATCGTACTCGGTGCGCCAGTCGTCGATCTGTTGGTCGGTGAGGCCCGCCGTGCTCTCGGGGGGCACCAACGACGGATGGACGAGGACCAGGATCCGGAGCGTCTTCATAGCGTGAACCTCAATCGTCCGCCCGCGCGCGCAGCGCGCGCCAACCGACGAAGCATACGGACGGCGGCGGCACGACCTGCGCGCGGCGTGCCCCGCACCCACAGCCGTCGCTCTTGGCAACGGTCGATGACGACCCCCACCAATTGACGGGCGGCATAGGGGTCGAGGTCGAGACGCTCCACCACATCGGCCACCAATCCAGCGCGGATGCTGCGCAGCAGCGGCGCAGCGCGGCGCGCCCGCGCCCGTGGCGGACGCGGTCCGAAATCCCGGCCGAAACACCCGTCCACCAACGCATAGTCACGATGGGCGCGGCGCGCGACGCCACGGCGGTAGTACTCGCGCAGCGTCAGTCCATCGGTGGCCACGGGATCGATGCGGTGCTGGGAACGCACCGGCGGGGCACGACCACGGATGTCCGCCATCAGCGCGTCCATGCACTCGAGCTTGCGCAACGCCGGCCAGCCGGCGTAACGGCTGCGCCAACGGGATCTCGGCGCCAACCAGAGCGCGAAGGTTTCGGCGAAATCTTCGGCCGGATGCGCCTGCGCGTACCAACCATCGAGATGCTGGACGAAATCGCGGCTCAAAGGATCGACCGAGTAGGCGTCGGGGTAGGGTGCGAGCGGCGGGCCGAAGATCTCGCGCCAAGCGCGACGGCGGCGCAGGCGGTAGGCGGTATCGATGGCGTGTCCCGCCTCGTGGCGCAGGATGCGCATGAGGCCGGTGGCATTGCCGCCCTCGACGACACCGCTCATCCGGCGCTCCAATCGCTCGAGGCGTGGATGCGCGAGATAGAAGGGGATGGCGATACCGGGGATACCGTCGGGCGAGAACCATTCCTCCGCGAACCAGACATGTGGCCGCAGCGTGATGCCACGCGCGTCGAGTTCGGCGTGCAGACGGCGGATCGCGCGGCGCAGCACTGCACGGTTGGGACGGCCCAGACGCAGGTCGCGGAACCGCATCCGCAACATGGTCGCATCCGTCTCAGCAGCCCACGCGGGCCTTCTGCGCGCCATCCCTGCCTCCTCGAACCGGTCGCCGTGTGACCGCGGATCACAGCACTTTACGCCGGGTCGACCAGACCGACCAAGGCCTCGGCGAGCAAGGCATCCGCGAGGTCTGCGATCGTGCTGCGATGCGCGATCGCGGCCACCCACGCCGCCGGGATCGACTCGACGCCGTAGTGCGCGCCCGCCAACTGGCCGCTCAGCGCACCGACCACATCGGCGGGACCACCGCGGTTCACGGCGCGCAGGACCGTTTCCTTGAACCCGGCGCCGTCAGCGAACCCCTCGACCACCGCGCCGAGCACGGCGGATGGGCGTGACGAGCCGTCCCAAGCCGCGCTGCGCAGCTCATCGCCCGCCGCCAAGACCGTCATCGGCGCGGCGCCCCGCAACGCGAGCCGCACCATGTCCGCGAACACGCAGGTGGCGGCGAGGGTGCGCGGCTCGTGACAGGTCACGGTGGCGCTGCTGCGCACCGCGGATCGCAGCGCTTCGCGGTCATCCAGATAGCGCATGGCGAACGGCGCGACACGGGCTGGGGCGTCGGCGGCATCGGCGAGCGAAGGGTCGGGGGTCCCGTCCACCAAGGCGCGCGCCACGCTGGCGCTGATCCCCAGGCATTCGCCGGTCGCGGAACCCTCGCCCTCACGCTGCCAGCGCCGCCATCGCTCGCGTTGATCCGCGGGATCGCTGCGCCCGGTCTCGAGCAGGCTGCGCGCTGCGCCGAGCGCGAGCGACATGTGTGCGGCCCAAGCACCGCGAGGCAGGTCGAGCGGACCCCCGCCTAAGAGGTCCCGCACCGGCGGGAACGCCCCGGGGCGGCCATAGATGGCCGGGGCGGACAACGCCTCGCCGACCGCCAACCCGAACAGCGCACCCTGAAACCGACTGCGCAGCCGCGCCACCTGCGCGAGCAGATCGCGTTCGGCATCGGTGTCGGCCACATCGACGCTCAAGACCCCGCCCGCAACGCGACGAAATCGAACAACCGCGGGTCGGCGAGATGCCCCGCCTCGACTTGGCGCAAGGCCGTGAAGATCGACTCGGTACGCCCCGGGTGCTCGCGCTCCCAAGCCGTCAACATCCGCTTGATGGCACGCCGCTGCGCGTTCTCCTGGGACCCACAAAGATTGCAGGGGATGATCGGGAAGCGCCTGGCCCGTGCGTAGCGCGCGATGTCGCGCTCGGCGCAGTAGGCGAGCGGTCGGATGACGATGTTGCGGCCGTCGTCCGAGCGGAGCTTCGGCGCCATCGCCTTCAACCGTCCGCCGTGGAACAGGTTGAGGAACAGCGTCTCGACGATGTCATCGCGGTGGTGGCCGAGTGCGATCTTGGTGACGCCGTTCTCGGCAGCCCAACGATAGAGCGCCCCGCGCCGCAATCGCGAGCACAGGCCGCACATCGTGCGACCCTCGGGGATCACACGCTTGACCACCGAGTAGGTGTCCTGCTCGATGATGTGGTACGGCACACCCTGCGCGTTCAGCCAATCGGGCAGCACTTCAGCCGGGAAGTCCGGCTGTTTCTGGTCGAGGTTCACGGCCACGAGCTCGAAATCCACCGGCGCGCTGCGCTGCAGAGACCGCAGCAGATCGAGCAGGGTGTAGGAATCTTTGCCGCCCGAGAGGCAGACCATCACCTTGTCGCCCTCAGCGATCATGCCGTAGTCGGCGATCGCCTTGCCGACCTGCCCGCGCAGCTGGGCTTGCAGCTTGCGGAAGGTACCGGAGGGACGCGGCAGATCGACGCCGAGCTCAGCCTGCACCGGCACCCCGCGCCGCGACCACGATCAGCCAGACACAGGCGCCGAAGCCCGCCGCCCAGACCAAGGAGCGCAGGGTGGCAAGGTCGGCGAGATAGCAGACGAGATACCCGATGCGCGCTGCGAGGAAGATGCCGGCGACCATCGCGACCGTCGCATCGGGGACGCCCCCGGCGACCGCCGCGAGCAGCGCTGCTGCGTAGACGGCGAGCGCCTCCCAAGAATTCTGCTGGGCGGCATACGCACGCGCACGATATCCGGCGAGCTGTGCGAGCCAGGCGCGCGGATTGCGGTTGTCGTAGCGCGTGGGGCCGGCCTTGGAGATACCGGCACAGACGATCGGGAACATCACGGCGACGAGCAAAGTCCAAAGGGCAAGGGTCATGGTGTACTCCTGGAAGCCCCATCGGGGCGGAATTCTTGGGCAGGGGTCGTTCCCCGATGCGTCGCGATCCAGCCGAGCGCGATCGAGACAACCACCAGCGCAGCCAACACCGCCACCAGCAGCGCCCGACGCAACGCCACCGATCGACGCGCAGACGCGGTCATCGCAACTTTACCGCACCTTTTTCGTCGAACGGGATGGTGCGCACCAACCCTTCGGCGAGTTTCACCTCGCCGCGCAGCCGGTACGACAAAGAATCGGGCAGTCCGTCGCTGCGCGCCCGCTCGAGCAGACGCATCACGGTCCCGGCGAAGTTCACGGTGACGAGCATGTCGAACTCGGCCTCACCCAACGCCGGCACCGTGAAGGACGATCCCGACAGACCGCGCCCCAGTTCCTCGCCGCCGATCTGGAGGGTGTAGGAGACGCCGCGGACGGCGATCGATCGGTCGTTCGGGTTCTGGACCCGCATGCGGGCTTTGAACCGCTGCTCGAACAGGTCGCCGCGGACGATCTCGACGCCGACCACCGACAGCTTGGGCGGTTCAAGGCGGGAGCCGAAGCCGGCACAACCTGCCGACAGCAGCAGCGCAGCGAGCGCGCCGACTGCGAAGACCCGTCTGAGGCGGATGAAGTTCGAAACGATCATTGCGCCCTGATTCTACCCAAACCTAGGCGCCGGATTGCCTGTCATCGACCGCGGTAATGCGCTCATCTTGCATTACCGTATACTATTCACTGTTGAAAGGTCAACACTAGCGACCATAGACTTTGGCATCCACTGGGTGACTGCGGCTATGCTTCGCCCTTCAAATGCCCGCCCCCTCACAACGCTCGCCCGCCCAGCTCCGGCGCCTGACCAGGCGCCCGACCCCGCGACTACCCTCTTGGGCGCTGGTGTTCGCCACGCTCGTCCCGCTCGGGACGGCAGCAGACACCCCCATCGAGGATCTCGCGCGTTTTCCGCAGAGCCAGGTGACCGTCGAGACCGCGGCCGGGACCCGGTCCACCTACCGCGTCTGGGTCGCCGACACCGAGGCGCGCCAGCGTCAAGGGCTGATGTTCGTGCGCGACCTGCCTGCGGAGCAAGGGATGTTGTTCATCCACCCTGCGCCAAGACCGTCGGCGTTCTGGATGAAGAACACCTATATCCCGCTCGACATCCTCTTCATCGACCCGCGGGGCAAAGTGGTGAAGATCTACGAGCGGACCACCCCCCTGTCGCTGGAGCCGCTCGGCGTCGACACCCCGGTCCGGGCGGTGCTTGAACTGCGCGGCGGCGAGTCCGCCCGCCGTGGCATCCGCTCCGGTGATCGCGTACGCCATCCGGCATTTCGTTGAAGGGGCGCCGCGCGTGTTAAACACGCTGTTGTACGAGATTTTTGATGCGTCGACGCGTCTACGAAAATCTTGAAGGTTTAGGATGGAGCAAACCCTATGAAAACATCCTCCTCAGCCTGGCGACCGCTGCGACCCTCGCGCTCGCGTAAGGCGCGAACGCCAGGTCGATGACCGGATCGGATTCGGTCCCGCACTCAGCTATGTCGCCTCGCGGAACTGGAACTTCGAGATCGGGGGCCACGCCAGCAGTCATGATTCCGACAGCACCGACGAATTCAACGACGCTGTCGCGACCAACGACACGACCGCAGGACGAGAGAAGAACCGCCGCGTGACGCTGCTCATCGCGCCGTAACATTTCGTCGTCACTCTGAGGGCCCGTCAGGCAGACGCGCGGCGGGCTTTCTTTTTGGGTCTTGACCCGGAGCGGTCTTGACCCAAAGCGTTCTTGACCTGACGATACCCTCAACGGAGCCTGATATGTCTTCAATGAAATCCCTCACCCTCGCCGTCACGGCGCTGATCGCCATCACGGGCCCGACCGCGGGCGTCGCGCAAGGAGCGGCCACCGCCCCCTGGCCGACCGACGAATTCTGTGGTCGCGCCCAAGGCTATGTGACGCTCGCATCCCAGCCGGCGCGCAATGTGCTGCACGAGGGCTACGACAGTTTCCGCGATGCCGCGGCTTCCGTGCAGCCGCTCGAGGCGCAGCAGTACACCGTCGCCGATCCGACCACAGGTCAGGTGCAGCTGATCTCCTGCAAGCTCGCGACCGCCGAGGCCCTGCGTGGCGCCTTCGGACATGATGCGGCGCGCAGCGATTCGAGCTGCTCGCTCGTCAACCGCAACACCTTCACCTCGGTGCTCGCCTCGCTGACACCGGCGGAGCGCGCCGGCGCCCGCTTCGGTCAAGGCAAGAAGGTCGCGTTCGATCGCGATACCGTCGCTGCGAGTTCGGCCGAATGGCTGGAACCCGGCGAGCTCGCCACGGTCGACAAGCGCGGCACGCTGCACCTGACCTCGCGCAGCTGGACCGGCAGCGAAGCCGGTCGCGGCGTGCGGCACTGCCACTTCATCGCCCCCGACTTCGCACGGCGTATCCTGCTGGACGGCTCGCTGTCGCTGCCTGCGACGCCTGTCAAGCGCTGACAGGCACGCGTCCGCCGCTCCCCGGCCTCTGCACTTCCCGACCTGAACGCTCGAACGGAGATTCCACCATGAGACATTCTTCCCGCATCCAGATCACCGCCCTCGCGCTCGGATCGCTGCTGCTTGTCGGCTGCGCGAGCACCGGCAACCCGGACACCGCCAAGACCCGCAGCGGAGCGGCCATCGGCGCCGGCATCGGCGCGGTCATCGGCCTGCTCAGCAAGGGCGACAAGTTCGACAACGCAGCCATCGGCGCTGCGATCGGCGGCTTGGGCGGCGCGGCGATCGGCAACTACCAGGACCAGCAGGAGCGCAAGCTGCGCGCGCAACTCGCCAACACCGGCGTCGAGGTCCAGCGCGTGGGGAACAACATCACCCTCGACATGCCGGGCGGCGTGACCTTCGCCACCAACAGCGCCGACATCAACGCGAACTTCTACACGGTGCTCGACCAAGTGGCGACCACACTCGGCGAGTTCAACCAGACGGTGATCGAGGTCGCGGGCCACACGGACTCGACTGGTGCGCGCGCCTACAACATGACGCTCTCAGAGCGCCGTGCGGGTTCGGTGGTGAGCTACCTCTCGGGTCGCGGCGTCGCGCGCGAGCGCATGATCGCCGTCGGCGCAGGCCCCGACCATCCGGTCGACACCAATGAAACGGCCGAGGGCCGTGCCCAGAACCGCCGCGTCGAGATCACCATCGTTCCGGTCGAGAAACAGGCGGGCTGAGGCCGCCGCCGTCCCGCGCGGACGCAGGATCTTCAGCGCGGCGTGTCGCCCCGCGTCACGGGGGTGAACTCGCGGAACATCCGCTCGAGGTACTCGGCGTGCAGGCGGCTGCGCGCCTCGACTTCCTCGGCGTCCGCCGGACGATAGGCCTCGATCTCCTCGGCGCCCACCACCGAGCGGCGAGCGAGCAGGCGCTCCACCGTGTCGAGCCGGGCGCGGGTGACCGCGAGCTCCGCCACCAGCGCGAGCGTGACCGAATAAAGGCGATCGAGCATGGGATCGTCGGTGAATTCGGGGCGACGCCCTCGCGCAGCGGGGGACGCAGCGGGGGACGCAGCCTGATCGGAGTCGGCGCGGAGCGGGGGAGGCTTATCCATGTCCCGAGGTCACGGTCCCCGGGCTAGCCGATGGCCGCGGCGGTCTCGTCCGCCGTCTGCCAAGCCCCGACGGCATACCATACGGGGGATCGCCCGAAGTCCTCGGCACGACCATCGGCAGCGACCAAGGCCGGCGCGCGGCACTCGGTCTCGAAGATCTCTCCCGGCCTGAAACCGGCCCGCGCCATCCGCTCGGTCAGGTCCATCTCGTGGAGGGAGGTCCAGAACGGTTCGTTGTTCCAACGACCGTCCCAGTCACGCATGAACTGCTCGAACGGCGGAAACCGCCGATAGGGCGGCTGCTCGAGATGGATCGCGAGCCCGCCTGGACGCAGCAGGCGCTTGCACTCGGCCAGGATGCGCGGTAGCGCCTCGGCGGAGGTCTCGTGCAGCACCATGGTGGTGAACACGAGATCACAGGAGGCGTCCGGCAGCGAAGTGGCGGTGGCGTCCTGCTGGCGGAACTCGATGTCATCGATGCCGAGCGAGCGAGCGCGCGCGTGGCCGTAGCGCAGGAACGGCGCAGCGACATCGACAGCGACGATCTGCGCCTGCGGGAACGCATGGCGCAACGGCAGCGTGTTGTGGCCGAGCCCGCAGCCGAGGTCCGCGATGCGCTGCGGCTGGAAATCCGGGTGTTCACGCTGCAACCACGCGGCCAACGCGCGGCCCGCGGCATCGTTCCAGGGACCTGCCATGCCGCCCACGGTGGCGAAGAACCCCGCGTCGTAGTTGGCGGGGTTCGAGACATCGCCTTCGATCTGCTCGGCGGTGTAGCCACCGCGCATCAGGTGGGTGTCCACCGCTGACACATACCGGGGTACGGGCAGCGACGGGTCGAGCTGCAGCGTCGCGGCGCCTTCGTTCAGCGCCTGCGCCCGATCGCGCAAAGCGGTCGCTTGACGGGCGACCAAGCTGCGCCCGGCTTGCTGGCGCATCTCCATGGTGTTGCGACGGACGAGGCTCCAACTGCGCCATGCGGGATCCGAGGACATGGCCTCAGCGACCTCTTGACGGTCTCGGGGTTCATGGCCATGCCGCGCCGCCCAGGCTGGGCTCACGCGTCCCTCGAAGGACGCACGCACCGCCGGCGCCAAGCGGGCGGCGAGCAGGGTGTTCAGTTGGGCGATGACATCGAACCGCGCGATCTCGTCGTGCGAGGCCGCAGGAAGGAGGTCGTGTCGCCCGATGTCTGTCCAAGGAGAGGGGTGTGCCATGGGGTCAGTATAGCGCTCCATCGGAACCCTGGAAAATCGATTATCTTGCGCGGCCAGCCAACGGTTCGTCCCAGCGGACTGATCTTTGCCACCCTCGCGCGCCGTCCGCATCGGCCTCAGGCGTGCTTTGCTAGACTCGCCGCCATGCCTGTAGCGCCGATGACCCGTCGCCCCGGCCTCGCCCGCCGAGCCCTCGCGATCGCGTCCTGCGCGGTGCTGGCCGTCGCCGTGTCGGCCGCCCGGCCCGCCACGCTCGATCGGAGCCATGCGGATTTCTGCGCCGAGGCCCAACGACGGCTGGTCGGAACGACGCTGCCCATCGAGAACATCGTCGAGACGGGCTTCGAGCCCTTCAAACTCTCCAAGCCCGCGGTCCGTCCTTTGCGCACCCACCAATACCTCACCTCCAGCGAGGATGGCCGCGCCCTGCAGTTGTCCTGCAAGACCAAGACCGCAGACCACCTGCGCAGCGTCCATGGGGCGGGCGCCCTGAACGCGCAGACCGCCGACCGCCCCGACCGCCCCGACCGCGCCTGCCGCGACCTGCACCGCGACATGACCCGCGAGATCTGGCGCAGCTTCAGCGCAGACCAGCGGCGCGGCGCACCCTACCCGCCCTCCCGGGTGATGCTCGAGCCCGATGCCATGAGCTACACGGGCTCGAGCTGGGTGCGGTCGCGCGCGCGCGCCTGGCGTGGTCCCGACGACACGCTGCATCTGCGCTCGGCAGCGCTCTTCGCCGCTTGGGAGGACTGGCGCTGGAAAGTCATGCCTGACACCTGGCGCGGCAACCACTATTGCCATCTGGTCGCGCCGGAGCGGCTGCGCCAGCTGATGCTCGGCACGGGCACGGATCGGCTGACGACCGAGGACCCGGGCTGATGCGCCGATCCACCGCGGCGTTCGCTGCCGTCCTCGCCACCGTACTCGCCACCGTACTCGCTGTCGTCCCGGCGGCAGCCCAGCCGGCAGAGGGTCCCGCGCCGACGACGCCGTTGCGCGAGAGCGAGCTGCCGGAGGCGAACTTCGCCTTCGCCCATCGGCTCGGCACCGGTATCTACGAGATCTCGGGCCGCACCGTGCAGGTCTATTCTTTGCCCTTCGAACGGCGGCTGCGCGAGCGTGATGACGAGCGCGCGGGTCTGGTGCTGACGCTGCCGGTCACGCTCGGCTTCTTCGATTTCAAGGTCCAGGACATCCTCGAGAGCGGCCTGCCGAGCGACCTCTCGACGCTGTCGTTCGTACCGGGACTGCGCTGGGAGATCGGACTCGGTGAGCACTGGGCGCTGCAGCCCTTCGTGGAGGCGGGGGTCGCCCGCGACCGCAGCAACAGTCTGCGGGCGACCGTCGCGACGCTCGGCGCGACCGCCGACCGGCGCAGCGAGTCGCGCCACGGCGCGCTGCGCTGGCACCAGTCGCTCGCCTACGCCTACAGCCGCGTCGAAGGCACCGGCAGCGACGACTTCGCGCTGCTCGTGTCCGGCATCGAGCTCACCCGGCCGCTCGACATGCGTGTCCGCGATGTCGCGCTCGACTATGCACCCTACGCCGCCCTCCGCTGGTATCCCGATGCACCCTCGGTACCGCTGCTCGCGAGCGCACCGACCGGAGGGGTGACCCGCCTGCAGGGCGAGATCGGCATCACGCTCGGCACTGCGGAGCCCCTGCGCATCGCCGGTGTGACGTTGCCCCGCATCGGTCTCGGCTACCGCTTCGGCGAAGACCTGTCGGTGTTCCGGCTCGTCATCGGCGAGCGGTTCTGAGCGCCTTGCGGAACCCGCCACGCGCCGCACACAATGAACCCATGACCGACGACAGCCGCAGCCCCGGCCCGCGCCGCCTGCCCTCCACGACCGATGCCTCGCGCGAGGCGCGCGATGCGCGTCGCTCGCGTCTTCTGAGCGATGGCCACACGGTCACCGCGATCAGCGGCGCGGCCGATGAACCGGATCCCGCGAGCCTGTCGGGCAGCATCGAAGGCTTCATCGGCTATGCCCAAGTGCCGATCGGCATCGCCGGTCCGGTGCACATCCGCGGCCAGTACGCGCAAGGCGATTTCATCGTGCCGCTCGCCACCACCGAGGGCACGCTGGTCGCCTCCTACCAGCACGCCTTCAATGCCATCAACCGCGGCGGCGGCGCGGCGGCGGCCTGCACCCGGCAGCTGGTCGGTCGCGCACCTTGTTTTGCGTTCGCGGACCTCACCACCGCCGCCACCATGGCCGCGTGGTTGGCCTCGCAGTTCCTGCCGATGCAGCAAGCCGCCGCCACCACCTCGCGCTACTGTCGGCTGCAAGGCGCGCGCACCTCGGTGGTCGGCAATACCGTCTACCTGATGCTCGAGTACACGACCGGCGATGCGGCAGGCCAGAACATGGTCACCCTCGCCACGCAAGCGGTCTGCGCAGCGCTGTTGCCGCGGATGCCGCATGCCCCGGTGAACTGGCTGGTGGAGTCCGTGCTGTCCGGCGACAAGCGCGCCACCGCACAGGCCTTCCTCGGCGCGCGCGGTCGCAACGCCTCGGCCGAGGTGCTGCTGCCGGGGCGGCACCTCGCCCGCTATTGGCGCACCGAGGCCGCGACCATGGTCCGGGCTTGGCAACAAGGCACGATCGGATCGCTGCAGACCGGCTCGATCGGCGTGCAGGGCAATGTCGCGAACGCCGTCGCCGCTCTGTTCATCGCCTGCGGTCAGGATGTCGCCTGTGTCGTCGAGGCGAGCACCGCCCTGACGCGCATCGAAGCGACGCCCGCCGGCGATCTCTACGCCTCGGTGACGCTGCCGAACCTGATCGTCGGTACGGTCGGCGGCGGCACCTTCCTGCCGACCGCGCGCGAATGTCTCGCGCTGCTCGGCTGCACCGGCCCCGGCACCGCGGCGAAGTTCGCGGAGATCTGCGCCGTGGTCGCGCTTGCCGGCGAGCTCGCCGTGGTGGGCGCGATGGCGAGCGGTGCCTTCGCCGAGGCGCATGCGAGCGGCGGACGCAAAGGCCGCGGCACCGGCGAGGGCTGAGACCCCATGGGTGACACGGCGAAGACACCGGACCGCACGCAGCGGCCCCGCAAGCCGATACGCCGCTTCGTGCTGCACAAGATGTTGCCGCCCATCGGCTGGCGCGCCTATCGTGCGCTCGGCCGTTCCTGGACCTATCGCACCGAACAGGTCGATACGACGCTGCACCGACTGATCGCCGCACGACAGCCTGTGGTGGGCGCCTTCCTGCACTCGCGCACCTTCGCGCTGATGCACTTCTTCAGCCTGCCCGAACAGGGCCGCTGGAGCCTGATGTGCTCGCAGAGCCGCGACGGCGAGGCGATGGCGCGCATCGAAGAAGGTCTCGGCTTCCGGGTCGCACGCGGCTCCTCCGGCAAGGGCGGTGCACGGGCGCTGGTCGAGATGATCAAGGCCCAGCGCGAGGATCCCGGACTCAACTCCTGTCTCGCGATCGATGGTTCGCGCGGCCCGCGCGGCGTCGCGCAGCTCGGCATCATCACCCTCGCGCAGAAGACCGGCAGCGTGCTGCTGCCGGTGGCCGGGTCGGCGGCGAGCTGCTGGCGTTGGGATACCTCGTGGGATCGCACCGTGATCCCGAAACCGGGCGCCACCGTCGCCGTGCGTGCGGGGGAGCCCATCGAAGTGCCGGCCAAACTCGATGCGGTGCAGCTCGAGGCGCTGCGGCGGCGCGTCGAAGACGCTTTGGTGGGGATGCATGCCGACCTCGACGCCGTCACCGGCTACCGGGACCCCGAACCGCTACGGCTGTCGCCCAAAGATCCGCGTGGCGCATCGTCTGCGCCGCCGCCAGCCTGACCCGGCCATGGCTCAGCGCCAGATCGACTGCGCGGTGATGTTCGTCGATATGCGCGGCTTCACCCGTGCCTCGGAGCAACTCGGACCCGATGGGGTCGTGGCACTGCTCGAGGGCTATTTCGAGCTCCTCGTAGGGGTCGTCGGACAGCACAGCGGCCGCGCCTGCAACATGGCCGGTGACGGCGTGGTGATCGCGTTCGGTGCCGGCCCCGGTGCGGACACCGGCGAGCAGGCCGCCCGCGAGTCGGTGCGAGCGGCCCATGCGCTGCTCGCTGACTGGAAGACCTTCGCCGCGGACTGGCAGGCCCGCTACAGCGTCATCACCGGCCTCGGCATCGGCATCCACTACGGGCCGGTGATCGCCGGGCCGATCGGCCCGCCCTCGTTCCGGCACGATACCGTGGTGGGCGACACGGTGAATGTGGCGGCACGGCTCTGCCAGCGCGCCCGCGCCGGCGAGGTGTTGTTCTCCGGTACGGTGCGCGCCGCACTCGGTCCCGACGGCCTCGGCCTCGAGATCCTCGAGCTGCCGGCGCTGCAGATCCGCGGCCGCGCCGCGCCGCTGCCGATGCACTGCCTGCCGGCGACGCTGCGTCTCGATCTCGGTGCGGACTGACCGCCCTCGCGGCAGCGCCTGTCCGTCACTGATATCCTGCCCCCCCGCCCCCAGACACCCGAAACCACTCCCATGCGCCACGCGCTCCGAATCGCCATGACCACCGCCCTCATCGCCGTCGCCTCCACCGCCGCCCCGTCGCAGCCGCTGCCCGTGCTCGCCGCACCGTGGATCGGTCCATACGGCGGCGTACCCGCCTTCGACAAAGCCTCGCCTGCTGGGCTCGCGCCTGCGATGGAAGTCGGCATGGCCCGGCAACTGGCCGAACTTCAGGCGATCGCCGACGATCCCGCGCCGGCGACCTTCGAGAACACCATCGCCGCGATGGAGCGTTCCGGCCGTGCCTTGCGTCGCGCCTATACGGTCTACGGCATCTACGGCGCCACGCTCAGCGACGAAGCCGTGCAGGCGGTCGAGCGCGACCTCGAACCCAAGCTCGCCGCGTTCCGCGACCGGATCACCCAGAACGACAAGCTGTTCGCGCGCATCGCTGCGGTCTACGACACGCGCGCGACCGCCGGTCTCACCGCAGAGCAGCAGCGCCTCACTTGGCTCACCTATACCGATCTCGTGCGCGCCGGCGCCAAACTCGATGCCGCATCGAAGACCCGCTTGGCCGAGATCAACCAATCTTTGGCCGGGCTGTTCACGCGCTTCAGCCAGAACCTCCTCGCCGACGAGGGTGCGCGCTTCACGCAGCTCGGCGCCGAGGCCGACCTCGAGGGCTTGCCCGAGTCGCTGCGCGCGGGCTATGCGACGGACGCCGAGAGCCGCGGCCAGAAGGGCAAGTGGGTGATCGCCAACACCCGCTCATCCGTCGAGCCCTTCCTCACCTACTCCACCCGTCGCGACCTGCGCGAGAAGGTCTGGCGCGAGTTCGTGGGCCGCGGCGACAACGGCGATGCGCGCGACAACAACGCGATCATCGGCGAGATCCTGCAGCTGCGCGCCGAGCGTGCGCGACTGCTCGGCCACCCTACGCATGCGCACTGGCGTCTCGAGAACACCATGGCTCGCACCCCGGAACGCGCCATGGCGCTGATGGAGGCGGTCTGGAAGCCCGCCGTTGCGCGGGTGCGTGAGGAGGTCGCCGACATGCAGCGTGTCGCCGACGCCGAGGGCGTCAAGCTCACCCTCGAGCCCTGGGACTACCGGTTCTATGCGGAGAAGGTCCGCAAGGCCAAGTACGACCTCGACACCCACGAGCTCAAGCCCTACCTTCAGCTCGACAAGCTCCGTGAAGGTATGTTCTTCGTGGCGCAGGAGCTCTTCGGCCTCGTCTTCAAGCCGCTCACACCGGGCACCGTACCGGTCTACCACCCCGATGTCGCGGTCTGGGCGGTCAGCGACCTCGCGGGCAAGCATGTCGGCCTCTGGTACTTCGACCCCTACGCCCGCGTCGGCAAGCAATCCGGCGCGTGGATGAACGCCTATCGCGAACAGGAGCGCTTCGACGGCGAGGTCACCACCCTCGTCTCCAACAATTCCAACTTCGTGAAGGGCCAGCCCGGCGAGCCGGTGCTCATCAGTTGGGACGATGCTGTGACGCTGTTCCACGAGTTCGGTCACGCGCTGCATGGCCTCGCCTCCGACGTCAACTACCCGTCCGTCTCCGGCACAGCGGTGGCGCGGGACTATGTCGAATTCCCCTCGCAGCTGCTCGAACATTGGTTGCCGACCCAGAAGATCCTCGAGCGCTACGCCGTCCACCACGAGACCGGCGAGCCGATCCCGGCCGAGCTCGTCGCCAAGGTCGAGCGCGCCAAGAACTTCAACCAAGGCTTCGCCACCGTCGAGTACCTCGCCGGCGCATTGGTCGACATGAAGCTGCACCTCGCGGCGCAACCCGGCGCCCGGATCGACCCCGACAAGTTCGAGCGCGAGACCCTGGCTGCGCTCGGTATGCCCCGCGAGATCGTGATGCGTCATCGCACCCCGCAGTTCGGTCATATCTTCTCGGGCGACGGCTATTCCGCCGGCTATTACAGCTATCTTTGGTCGGACACCCTCACCGCCGATGCCTGGGAGGCCTTCATCGAGGCCAAAGGCCCTTGGGACCGTGAACTGGCGCGGCGACTGCGCGACCATGTGTTCTCGGTGGGCAACACCGTCGACCCGACGGACGGTTACCGCGCGTTCCGCGGCCGCGACCCGGGCATCGACGCGCTGATGCGCAAGCGCGGTTTCTTGCCG
>ERZ888423.279-NODE-279-length-54505-cov-10.918237_pt1 | contig 54505 bp, 51 predicted proteins | sample MGYA00520523_ERZ888423 | MGnify/ENA primary metagenome ERZ888423 (study PRJEB32303, sample SAMEA104408611) | aquatic metagenome | biome: Brackish water; feature: Pelagic; material: water | place: Baltic Sea | collected 2014-06-08T10:24:00 | depth 30,27 m ... | reverse complement strand
GCCAGTGCGGCCATTCAGATGGAATATCCGGCTTTGAATGCAAGCGCTGGCGGACAAGGAGGGATTCGAACCCTCGGTACCCAATTAAGGGTACGGCGGATTAGCAATCCACTGGTTTAAGCCACTCACCCACCTGTCCAGCTATCCAACGCAGGCAGAGAGATAGGCAGCGCGAGTGGCCCTGTCAATCGGGGATGAATTGATCCCTTGCGATATCGACCGGCCCGCCACATCTAACCCTTTGTTCCTCCTCATTCCGGCGGGCCGCAACGCGGCGCCGTCCGGCATTCCGCTCGCTGCCGAAACAGGTATTTATGGATTATATTGCGCTTTTGGCCGGGCTTGGGCTCCTGTTCGTCGGCGGCGAGGCGATGTTGCGAGGCGCTGTAGGCGTCGCGCGGCGTTATCATCTTTCGGACGTGTTTGTCGGCGTCGCGGTCGTCGGCTTCGGGACGTCGGCGCCGGAAATGTTTGTCTCTGTCGATGCCGCCCTCTCCCACCAACCCAACATCGCCCTTGGCAATGTCATCGGCAGCAATACCGCAAATCTCCTGCTGATTCTGGGGACGGGCGCGCTCATCCGGACGATCCGGACCCGGGCGCGCGACGTTCGAAACGATGCGCTGATGATGACGCTTGGGATGGCGCTCCTGGCGGCGATCGTTATCGGCGGCGAGTTGAGCCGGCTGATCGGCGGCGCCTTGCTGCTGGGCATGGCGTGGTACATGACCGCCTCCTTCCGCATCGCCCGCCGGAAGCCAGAAAACCTCGACCCAGCCCTCGCCGAATTCACCGCGCCCAGGATGCGCATGCCCATCCTGATCGGGCTGATCGTCGGCGGCCTCGTCGGGCTGGCGGCAGGATCGGAATTGCTGATTTACGGCGCGGTCAATATCGCGGAAGCCATCGGCGTGTCGGACCGGGTGATCGGCGTTTCGATCGTCGCGGTCGGCACCTCCTTGCCGGAACTGGCGACGACCATCGTCGCCGCCCGGCGCGGGCAATCGGATGTCGCTATCGGCAATATCCTCGGGTCCTGCGTTTTCAATGTGTTTGCGATACTCGGGGTGACAGCGATCGTGGCGCCCTTCGCCATCGCCACTTCGGCCTTCATGATCGATATCGCGGTCATGGGCCTTGCGAGCTGCGTGGCGCTGGGCCTCGCGCTCACGGCCATCCCGATCGGACGGCTGGCCGGTATTGTCTTGTTAACCATGTATGCCGCATACATGGCGTTCCTGTTTCTGGGACCCCCTGCATGACATGCATCCGCCGTCCAATAGCCGCCGCCATGCTGACGGTCATGACAGCGCTCACGTTCGCGCCCGGCGTGCGCGCGGCCTGCTGGTCGGCGGCTGAGCGTCAGGCGATCGCGGTGCGCGTGCTGCAATCGGAGATTACAGTCGGCGCGCTGACCTGCGGCATCAAGCACGCCTATGCTGCGTTCGTGAACCAGCAAGAGACCCAGTTGCGGCGTCATGGCGGCACGCTTTCCGACTATTATACAAGCGCCTACGGCGACAATGCGGGCCAGCGGAAACTTGACGCCCTGGTGACGAGGCTTGCGAATGAAGCCTCCCAACGCAAGACGCGCTGGCCGTCCGGCTATTGCGATTTCGTCTTTGCGCTGACCCATCGCGCTGCGGCGACGCCGCCGGAACGCCTGGCCGAATTCGCATCGGCCCAACCGCCCGGCCGGCGCGCGAGCACCCTGGCTGTCTGCGACTGACGGCCCGAATTCCGGCGTGCTGACCCGTCAGCCTGCCGCTGCTTCGACCACACTCAGGAACGCGGCGCCATAGCGCTCAAGCTTCGTCGCCCCTACCCCGTGCACATCGCCGAACGCGACAAGATCGCGCGGCTTGCGGGCGGCGATATCAAGCAGCGTCCGGTCCGAGAACACCACATAGGCCGGCACGTTCTGCGCCGCCGCAAGCGCCCGGCGCTTGGCCTTCAACGCCTCCAGCAGCGCCCCGTCGATGTTATCCGGCAGCGGCGCGGCCCCAGCGCGGCTCCGGCCGCCGGATGCGCGGCCGCGAGTCTCCTTGATCGGGTCGAGACGCAGCATGATCGGCATATTGCCCTTCAAGGCCTCCCGCCCTTTCGGCCCGACCCGCCAGGCGCCGTAGTCGGAGAGGTCGACCGTCGCAATTCCAAGCGCATAGAGCTGGCGAAAGATCGCGCGCCATTCATTCAAGCCGCGATCCTTGCCGACGCCGAACGTCGGCAACTGGTCATGGCCGAACCGGCGGATCTTTTCGCTGTCTTCGCCCCGCAATACAGCGATCAGGTGTTCCATGCCGAAGCGCTCGCCCGTGCGCAGGATGGCCGAGAGCGCCTTCTGCGCATCGACCGAGCCGTCGAACAGCGTGACGCCGCCATCGCAGAGGTCGCAATTGCCGCAAGGACCGGACTCATCGCCGAAATACGCGAGCAAGGTCTGCCGGCGGCACTGCGGCGCCTCCGCCAGGGCGATCAGGGCGTTCAGGCGCTGCCGCTCGATCCGCTTCTGGACGTCGGAGGCGTCGCCCTCGTCGATCTGCAGGCGGCGGAGGCGGATATCGTCCATGCCGTAAAGGGTCAGCGTTTCCGCCGGCAGGCCGTCACGGCCGGCCCGGCCGATTTCCTGATAATAGGCCTCGATTGATTTCGGCAGCCCCGCATGGGCGACGTAGCGCACGTCCGGCTTGTCGATGCCCATGCCGAACGCGACAGTCGCGCAGACGACGATGCCGTCCTCGCGCTGGAAGCGGTCCTGGGCGTCCTCCCGGTCCTCGGTCGACATGCCGGCATGATAGGCGATAGCCTTTGCGCCCTTCGCGGCCAGGGCGGCGGCCAGTTGTTCGGTCTGCTTGCGGGAATTGGCGTAGACGATGCCGCAATCGCCCGGAAACCGCGCGACGAAATCCGCGATCTGCCGGGCCGGGCTCGCCTTCGGGCGCATCTGCAGCTTGATGTTGGGGCGGTCGAACCCGCGCACGATGGCATGGGGCGGCGCGTCGAACAGGCGGGCGACGATATCGTCCCGGGTCGCAGCGTCGGCGGTCGCGGTCAGGGCGAGCGTCTGGGGCATGCCTAGGCGGCGGCGCGCCTCGCCGAGCGCGGCATATTCCGGGCGGAAATCGTGGCCCCATTGCGAGACGCAATGAGCTTCGTCGATCGCCAGAAGGTCGATCTTGCGCCCTTCCAGGAAGCGCGTGTTCTGGGGGTTCGCCAGCCGCTCCGGCGAGAGATACAGCAAGCGGAGCGCGCCCTGGTCGAGCGCATCGAATATCCGGTCGGCCTCGGCCGGGCTTGTGCCGGAATTCAGCGTGCCGGCCTCGATCCCGACGGCGCGCAAGGCCGATACCTGATCGCGCATCAAGGCCAGCAGCGGCGAGACCACGATGGCGAGGCCGCCGCGCGCCAGCGCCGGCAGTTGATAGCACATGGATTTGCCCGCCCCCGTCGGCATGACGGCGAGCACGTCCTGGCCGTCCATGACGGCCGCGATCACCTCATCCTGGCCGGGGCGCAGGCTGTCATATCCGAAAACCTCCTTCAGCAGCAGGAGAAGGTTCGCCTCGCCGTCAAAGGACATCGCTGAGGGGTCGATAGGCAAGATTGAGGTCATTGGCGACAGCTTGATAGGTGATGGCGCCCTGGTGGACGTTCAGGCCCGCCGCCAGATGCGGATCGTCCTTGAGGGCCTGGCGCCAGCCCTTGTCGGCAAGCGCCGTCACGAACGGCAGAGTCGCGTTGCAGAGGCCCTGGGTCGACGTCCGCGGGACGGCCCCCGGCATGTTGGTGACGCAATAGTGGATCACGTCGTCCACGACGTAGGTCGGGTCGTCATGGGTCGTCGGGCGGCTGGTTTCCGAGGCGCCGCCCTGGTCGATGGCGACGTCGACGATGACCGAGCCCGGCAGCATCCCCTTCACCATCTCCCGCGTCACGACCTTCGGCGCGGCGGCGCCGGGCGCGAGCACGGCGCAGATCACGAGATCGGCGCGGGCAAGATAGTGTTCCAGCGCGCCGACGGTCGAGTAGATCGTGTTCAGGGTCTTGCCATATTGCAGTTCAAGCTCGCGCAAGCGCGGGATGGATTTGTCCAGAACCGTGACGCGCGCTTCCAGGCCCATCGCCATGCGGGCCGCGTTCGCGCCGACCGTGCCGCCGCCGATCACCACGACGTCCGCGACGGCGACGCCGGGGATGCCGCCGAGCAGCATGCCGCGGCCGCCCTGCTCCTTTTCCAGGCAATGGGCGCCGACCTGAACGGCCATGCGGCCCGCGACCTCGCTCATCGGGGCGAGCAGCGGCAGGCCGCCCAGGCGATCCGTCACGGTTTCATAGGCGATCGCGGTGCAGCCCGACGCCATCAACCCTTCCGTCTGCTGCTTGTCGGCCGCCAGATGCAAATAGGTGAACAGGGTCTGGCCATCGCGCAGCATTGCGATTTCGGCGGGCAGCGGCTCCTTGACCTTGACCACCATGTCGGCCTGATCGAAGACGTCCCTGGCGGTCGCGATGATCGTCGCGCCGGCGGCGATATAGTGCTCGTCCCTGTAGCCCGCGCCGACGCCGGCCTGGGTCTCGACCAGCACCTGATGGCCATGCACCACGAGTTCGCGAACGCTGATCGGGGTCAATCCGACCCGATATTCCCGGATTTTGATTTCCTTCGGCACACCGACGCGCATGATGTTCAAGCCTCCGCTTTGGGCGCGATGCGCCACGTTTCGGGATAGGACCGCAAAAGCCAGAGCAGCAATAGCATACCGGGGATGGCGGCGAAGGACGTCAACAGACAAAAGGTTTCCCAACCGACCGCATCCGGCAGAAATCCGACCGGCGCCACCAGAACCTTGGGCGAGAACGCGACGATCGACGTCAGCAAGGCGAATTGCGCCGCCGTATAGCGCCGGTCGCATAGCGTCATCAGGAAGGCGACGAACGCCGTCTGGCCGAGGCCTGTCGCAAAATTCTCGAAGCCGACGACCCAGGCGAGCGTCTCGATTCGCATCTCGATGTCCGCCGGGCCTTCCTGCCCGGTGAGCGCGCCAAGGCCGGCGAGGACCCAGAAGCCGATGTTGGATATGGCCTGCAGAACGCCTGCGATCAGCAACGTCCGCCCTAGGCCAAAATACACCACGCCAAGGCCGCCGAGGAACGTCCCGACCATGACCGCGATGAAACCGTAGAGCTTCCCGACTTTCGCGATCGTGCTTTTCGCAAAACCGAGGTCGACATAAAGCGCGCCGGTCATTTGGCTCAACAGGGCGTCGCCGAACTTGAAGAACAGGACGAATAGCAACAGCACAAGCCAGCCGTCGCGCGTCATGAATTCCTTCAGCGGCGCCCAGTAGGCGTCGGTCATCAGACCGCTGAGCGTCTCGGGCGCTCTCAGGGGCGGCGCGCCCTCAGGCTCCGGCGCGACGAGGATGGCCGCGATGCCGATCACCAGCGTCGCGGACGTCACGATGTAGGCCAGTTCCCAGTTGAACCAGTCCGCCAGATACAGCGTGCCGACGGTCGCCATCAACATGCCGCAGCGGAACCCGTAGATCGCCATGGCGGCGCCGGCGCCGAACTCTTCGTTCTTCAGCACTTCAATGCGGTAGGCGTCGATCACGATATCCTGGGTCGCGGACAGGAAAGCGACGATCAGGGCGATGCCCGCGATCACCAGGACGCCGCCGGTCGCCGGGTCGATCATGCCGAGCGCCGCGATCGCCGCCATCAAGGCCAGATGGATCGCCAGCATCCAGCCGCGCCGCCGCCCGAAGCGCGCCGTGAAACCGGGAAGCGGCAGCCGGTCCAGCAGCGGCGCCCAGAGAAATTTCAGGGAATAGGGTATGCCGACAAGCGAAAACGCGCCGATCGCGCCCAGATCGACCCCAGCCTCGCGCAGGCGGATCGTCAGGGTCGAACTGGTCAGCAACAGCGGCAAGCCGCTGGCGAAGCCAAGCGCCAGGATCAGAAGCAAGCGCGGCCGCAGGTAGACGCCGAAGCCGCGGCCGATGGCGGACGTGGTCATCCCTCCGCTCCGGCGGCGTCCAGATGCGTCCTGAGTTCCCTGCCGAGCTTCAGGACGATGACCTCAAGCGGCTGTTCACGGCCGCGCACATCGACCGTCGCCGCCTCCAGGCCCGCCGTCGGCACGCCTGCCTTCGCCAGAACCTCGCTGGACACCACCGCCTCGGCCTTGAAATCCTTGGTCATCGGCTCCAGGCGGCTCGCGACATTGACGGCGTCGCCGATGGCAGTGATCGACCGCGTGTCGCTATAGCCCATCTCCCCGACGATCACCGAGCCGACATGCAGGCCGATGCCGATGCGCAGCGGCTGATCCAAGTCGTTCGCCAGGGTGCGGTTCAATTCGTCCAGCACCTCGGACATCTTCGCCGTCGCCGCAAGCGCCTGCCGACAGCCGACATTCGGCCCGGCTTCGATGCCGAACAGCGCCATGATGCCGTCGCCGATAAACTTGTCCAACCGGCCGCCATTCTCCTCGATCGCCTGGCCCATCGAGCGGAAATACTGGTTCAACAGGAAGACGATATCGAAGGGCAGCTTGTCCTCCGAAATCTTTGTAAACGCGCGGATATCGACGAACATGATCGCGATCTCGCGCTCGGCGCCGCTTTCATGCTCCGCGCGCTTGCCCGCATCCTTCGTCGTCGCTGTCGGCGGCAGCAGCAAGGCGACGCCGATGTCCTTGACCGGCCGGAGTTGGCACGCCAACCGGACCCCATGCGGGGCGTTGACCCGCTTCAACACCTTCAACTCGCCGTCGTCCGCCGGGGGCAGCGCATCCAGCCCTTCGGACACCCGCACCCGGCAGGTCGAGCAGCGTCCGCGGCCGCCGCAGACGCTGGCATGCGGGATGTTCGCAAGCCGGCTGGCTTCCAGCACCGACACGCCGGGGCCGACACGAACCTGCTTGCCGTCGGAATACCGGATGACGATGCCTTGCCGGCGGCGCGCCCGATGCCAGGACATCGTGCGCCATGCGGCGGCCAGCAGGATGGCGGCCGCGGCGCCGATCGCCGTTCGGTCCTTCATCGTCGCGACCCAGGCCGCCGCATCGCCGCCCGGAAACTGCACGTCGAACAACATGTCCTGGACCCAGCCGCGATCCGCGGCGAGCGCCTGAACGACCTGTCCCGCATCCACAAAGCCCAGATACGCGAGCACGGGGCAGAGCACCGCCGCCCCCAGCAGCCATGGCGCAAAGGGCGGATACCATTGCTTCAGGCGCAGCCAGAAATGCACGCCGATGCAACCGTGCGCCCAGACCGCAAAAAGCGCGAAGGTCTGTGGGATCGCCTTGGCGGGCCAGAGCGCCCAGACTGTCCAGGCATAGCTGTCAATCAGGCCATCGCGCAGCGACAAGCCGCGCGTGCCCAGAATATGCTCCGCCAACAGGAAGGGCAGCGTCAGCCCCAGCACAAGCTGCGCCCATTCCGACCGCCGCATCTTGAAGGTTCGCGACTGGGCGGCTTTCAGAAGCGCCAGAACCACATGGGCGACCAGACTTGCAGCCAGCGCGATCTCGATCGGCGGGAAGCGCCAGAACGCAATGAAGACCAGGCGCCCCTGCTCCATCGCCGCAAACGATATCAACCCAAGCGCGTGATTGAGGTAATGCGTCAGGACAAACGCGAAGAGCACAAGGCCGGATGCCAGGCGAACCCGAAACGCGACGGGGCCGACGCCGAGTGGCTTGCCTCTAGAGGCCGTGGGCGCGGGCGATGTCGGCAAGCGACTGCTCCGGTCTGGCGCCGAAGTGGGAAATCACCTCAGCAGCCGCAAGGCCGCCCAAGCGGGCGGAAGCGGCAAGATCATAGCCAAGCGCCTGGCCGAATAGGAACCCGGCGGCGTAAAGATCGCCGGCGCCGGTGGTATCGACGATCTTCGCGACGGGCTCAGCCGGGCTCTCGACCCGTTCGGCGCCGGCGATCGCGACGGACCCGGCGGGGCCCCGGGTCAGCGCGGCGACCGCGACCGCCTTGCCCGCCAATGTCGCGGCGGCAGCGAAGTCGTCCGTCTCGTACAGGGCGCCAATTTCCGCCTCATTGGCGAACAGGATATCCACGTGCGCGTCCAGCAGATCCAGAAACTCCGCCCGGTGGCGTTCGACGCAGAAACTGTCCGAAAGCGTTAGCGCGACCTTGCCGCCGCTCGCCCGCATCGCCTGAATAGCTTTCAGGACCGCCGCCTTGGCCGGCGGCGCATCCCAGAGATAGCCTTCAATATAGAGGATGCCCGCGCGGCCGATGATCGCCGGGGCCACATCATCCGGCGTAATTTCGGTCGATGCGCCGAGAAACGTCATCATGGTGCGCTGCGCGTCGGGCGTCACGAAGACGAAGCAGCGCGCCGTCGGCATGCCCATGGTCGCGGGCGCCGTGGAAAACTCGACGCCGCCTGCGCGAATGTCATGGGCGAAGATATTGCCCAATTGGTCGTCGCGCACGCGGCCGACGAAGCCCGCCTGCCCGCCGAAGGACGCGATCCCAGCGGCGGTATTCGCCGCCGACCCGCCCGAAATTTCCCGCGCTGGCCCCATCCGGCTATAAACGGCGGCGGCCGTTCCGGCGTCGATCAGGGTCATGCCGCCCTTGGCCATGCCCTCGGCGGCGATAAACGCATCGTCTACGGCAGCGATCACATCGACGATCGCATTGCCAATGGCGATAACGTCCAGCGCCTTGATCGACATAAACCCAGAACTCCAATTTCGAATCGGGCCGGAGTATAACGGGCTTACGCGACGCCGCCAGCCGCATCCCCGGAGGAAATGAGCGATGCTGCACGACCTTTCCCGCGCGATCGCGCAACTTCGCGATCCGCGGCTCTTGAAGCCGCTGGTTCTCAGCCTGATCTCGGCCGTGCTCCTGCTGGCCGTGCTGTCGGCCCTGGCTGTATGGGGCCTGACCTCGCTGGACCTTGGCGGCGGGGTCTTCGGATTCTCATTGCTGGACCGCGCCCTGGCCTGGTTGATCGATAGCGCCGCTGTCGCCCTGGGCGTCGTCATCGCGATCATGCTGTTTCCGGCGGCCGCAATCGGCTTGCAGTCGCTGTTTCTGGATGCAGTCGCGGACGCGGTCGAAGCGAAACACTATCCGAACCTGGCGCCCGGCCGCCGCCAGCGCGTCGGCGAGATCATTGCGACCGCGCTCCGCCTGACGCTCGTGGTGCTTGGCCTCAATCTCGCGCTGCTGTTCGTCTGGCTCATCCTGCTGCTGGTCGCGACGCCGCTTGCGCCGATCCCCTATTACCTCGTCAACGGATACCTGCTCGGGCGGGAATATTTCGAGCTTGTGGCGCTGCGCCGGATGACGCCGGAACAGGCGGTCGTGTTGCGCAAGCGGAAGCTTGGGTGGAACATGGCTGACGGCATCGTGCTGACGGTGCTGTTCACGATACCGATCGTCAATTTCGCCGGCCCGATCATCGCGTCCGCCTATATGACCCACCGCTTCCATCGGGTCTGGCGGCCGGAAGCCTTGACCGACGTCCGCATCGTCTAAACGAAAAAGCGCCAGCCGGGAGGCAGGCGCGCTCTCACTTGAGCACGCCCATCTCCTAGCTGGCGCTTCAATCGTCGTTCTGCGCGACGGCCGATCAGCGCGGCGCGATGACCATGACCATCTGCCGGCCTTCCATGCGCGGCAGCTGTTCCACCTTCGCCAATTCGTCGAACTCGTCCCTGACCCTGACCAGAACCCGCGCGCCGATATCCTGGTGCGCCAGCTCGCGGCCCCGGAAGCGCATGGTGACCTTGACCTTGTCGCCGTTCTCCAGGAACTTGCGCGCCGCCTTCATCTTGATCTCGTAGTCATGCTGCTCGATGCCCGGACGCAGCTTGATCTCCTTGACCTCGATCACCTTCTGCTTCTTGCGGGCTTCGTTTTTCTTTTTCTGGGCTTCGTACTTGAAGCGCCCATAGTCCAGGAGCTTACAGACCGGCGGCTCCGCATTCGGCGAAACTTCCACCAGGTCGAGACCGGCGGCGGCGGCGGCGTCGAGCGCGGCCATGCGGGTCACGACCCCCAACATCTCTCCGTCGACGCCGACGAGGCGTACGCTCCGGCTTTCGATATCTTCATTAATACGGGGGCCATCCTTCGAGGGCGGCGCTTGCATGTGTGGACGCGCTATGGATCGAACTCCTGATTTGCCGCCGTGTCACAAGCGCGCGCCAAGGAATTTCCAGTCCCTGGCGCGCCTTCGGCGGCGGATTTAAAAAACGTCCGTCAAGCCATTATTGGACTGACGGCATCTTGGCCTCTTCTTTAAGGGTAGCAATCGCTAAGTCAAGCGCAAGGGTTTCCTGATCCCTGCCGCCAAGCCGACGTAGCGCCACCGTGCCTTCCTCCGCCTCGCGCCGGCCGACGACCAGCATGATCGGGGTTTTGGCGAGACTGTGCTCCCGAACCTTGTAGTTGATTTTCTCGTTGCGGATATCGAGATCGGCCCGAATCTCGGCAGCCTTCAACTTGGCCAGCACGTCGTGGGCATAGGCGTCCGCATCGGAGACGATCGTCGCGACAGTCGCCTGCACCGGCGCCAGCCAGAGCGGCAGACGCCCGGCATAATTCTCGATCAGGATGCCGATGAAGCGTTCGAACGACCCCAGAATCGCCCGATGCAGCATGACCGGCGTATGGCGCTGGCTATCCTCGCCGATATAGCTGGCGCCCAGGCGATCAGGCAGCACGAAGTCGACCTGGAAGGTGCCGCATTGCCAGTCCCGGCCAATCGCATCGCGCAGAACGAACTCGAGCTTCGGGCCGTAAAATGCGCCCTCGCCCGGATTTAATTCTACATCGATGCCGCTGGCGACGACCGCGTCCATCAAGGCTTTCTCGGCCTTGTCCCAAACCGCGTCCGCCCCCGCCCGGACTTCCGGCCGGTCGGAGAACTTCACCTTGACGTCGGTAAAGCCGAAATCCTTGTAGACCGAGAGCAGCAGGGCGCAGAACGACCGGCATTCGTCAGTGATCTGGTCTTCCGTCGCGAAGATATGCGCGTCGTCTTGAGTGAATGCCCGCACCCGCATGATGCCATGCAGGGAGCCGGACGATTCATTGCGGTGGCAGGAACCGAATTCCGCCATCCGCATCGGAAGATCGCGATAACTCTTGAGGCCCTGCTTGAAGATCTGCACATGGCAAGGACAGTTCATCGGCTTCAGGGCGAGGATGCGTTCGTCCTCGGTTTCGGCAGTGAACATATGCTCGCGGAATTTTTCCCAGTGGCCCGACGCTTCCCAGAGCGAGCGATCCACCAATTGCGGGGTCTTCACCTCGAAATAGCCTTCACGCTCCAGCCGCGCGCGCATATAGGTCTCGCACTGGCGATACAGGGTCCAGCCCTTGGCGTGCCAGAAGATCGAGCCGGCCGCCTCTTCCTGCAAATGGAACAAGCCCATCTCGCGGCCGAGGCGCCGATGGTCGCGCTTCTCCGCTTCCTCCAGCATGGTGAGATAGGCGGCAAGCTCCTTCGGCGTCCGCCAGGCGGTGCCATAGATCCGCTGCAGCATGGCGTTCCGGTGGTCGCCGCGCCAGTAGGCGCCAGCGACGCTCATCAGCTTGAACGCCTCGCCGACCCGGCCGGTCGAGGGCATGTGCGGCCCCCGGCAAAGGTCGATCCAATCGCCCTGGCGATAGATCGAGATCACCTCGCTCTCGGGAAGATCACGGATGAGCTCCGCCTTGTATGCTTCGCCGCGGGCTTCAAAAAATGCGATCGCCTCGTTGCGATCCCATTCCTCGGGCTGGAACGCTTCGTTGCGACGGATGATCTCGCGCATCTTGGCGTCGATGCCCTCGAGGTCTTCCGGCGTAAAGGGTTCATCGCGCGCGAAATCGTAGTAGAAGCCGTTCTCGATCGACGGGCCGATAGTGACTTGCGTGCCGGGGAAAAGTTCCTGCACCGCTTCCGCCAGGACGTGGGCGCAATCGTGGCGGTAAAGCTCAAGCGCTTCCGGGCTTTGGGGCGTGACGATCTCCACAGCCGCGCCATGCGGCAAGCGAGTCGCAAGGTCGACCACCTTGCCGTCCAGCTTGATCGCGATCGCCTGCTTCTGCAGGCTTTTGGAAATATCGCCAGCGAGGTCCGCCCCCGTGGCGCCCGCCGTCAACGTGCGCTTGGCGCCGTCCGGCAGGGTGACTTCCACAGTGGCGTTCGCCAGAGCGTCGCTCGGCATATCGACCTCATCTCGTTAAATCGTGACGGAAAGCGCGCAAACTAGCGTTATGCAGGAGCCTGTCAACGCAGGCGCGACCATGGCGGCCTATAGTTAACGGGGCGTTGACGCGAAGATCGCGGCATAAAGCTTGACGGTCGCAAGGGCGCTCGCCCCGGCCGAGAAGTATGCGATTGCGCGGCGGCGCGCCAGGTCCGCCATTTCCGAGCGCGCGGCGCTTGGCCGCCCGAGCACATCGGCGACGGCCGCCGCAATGGCTTCCGGATCGATCGGCGAGACCAGCCGTCCGGTCTGGCCGTCCTCGACCACTTCAGCGGTCGCGCCATGATCGGCGCCGACGACGGGCTTGCCAAGCGCCGCCGCCATCGCCGCCGTCGGGTCCTGGCCAAGCGGCTCGGTCGGCAGGGAGACGACGATATCCGACAGCATCATCGCGGCCGGCAGATCGTCCAGCTTGCCCGTCAGGAACACGCGGGCGCTCATGCCGGACTTCCGGGCGATCCAGCCAAGCTGTTCGGCATAGCTGTTCTTCTTGCCGACATCGCCCGCGATGATGACCGTCAGATCCTTGAGCCTGGGATCGGCGTTCAGCAGCGCCAGCGCGCGGGTCAGGCCATGCTGGCCGCGCAGCGGCTCGATCGCGCCGGGCGCCAGGATCGTCGGCGCCGGCTCCTCCAGCATGCCCCAGGTCTGGCAAAGCCGCGTCAGCCGCTCGGCGCTCACGCCGTCGGGCGCATAGATGCTGGTATCGACGCCATCGGGAATGATCGCGATCAGGCGTTGCTGCTTCGGCGCGTCCCGCTGCAGCACGTCCCGGACATGGCGCGATCCGGCGACGATGCAGTCGCCCTCCGCCAGCGCGCCGCCATCCTTGTCGGCGTCCCGGAACGGCGCGTCGGTCCCGCAGGACGTGACCAGCAGCGCCCGGCCGCCTCGGGTCGCCTGCCGCGCGGCCCAGGCGATCTCCCGGCCCCGGGCATGCACGATATCCACGCCAAGCTCGTCGATCAGGCGCTTCAGCCGCCCGGCGTTCCGCGCGATCGCGACAGGCCCCCGGCCGTCGAGCGGCAAGGGATGGAATTCGACGCCGATGCGCTTCAGGCGTTCGACCGGCCCCCCGCCGGCGGCGACGATGGAGCGCCCGCCCGCCAGCGCCGCTGCTTCCGCCGCCCAGAGCGCCGCCGCCTCGGCCCCCTGCGCATCGATCGCCGGCATGGCTTGCAGAATGACCGGCTTCCGGCCGAGCGCCTCGAAGGCCGTGCGCATGGCCGCCTTCGTGGCTTGGTCGAGCGCCAGCGTGCCGCTAGAGTGCGCGAATCTCAGAGGCGACGGCCCTTGACGCAACATCGGCGTCGCTCTCCTTGAGTAAAAATGACCCGTCTTGCGACGACCCGCCTGGAGACGCCCATGGAAATCGACGTAAGCGCTCTTCCCGTCGACCGTCTGGCGACGCCGGATGGCGGCTATATCGCCTACAGGCGCAGCGAGGGCAAGCAGGCGGGCTTGCCCGGCGTCGTCTTCATCCATGGCCTGCGGTCCGACATGGACGGCGGCAAGGCCGAGCGGCTGCATGCGTTCTGTCTTTGCCGCGGCCAGGCGTTTCTGCGCTTCGACTGCCGGGGACATGGCCGGTCGTCGGGCACGTTCGAAGCGACCGTGCTGAGCGACTGGGCCGACGACGCCCTCCTCGCCGTCGACCGCTTGACCGCTGGCCCCCAGATCGTCGTGGGCTCCAGCATGGGCGGCTGGCTGATGCTGCTGACGGCCCTGGCGCGGCCCGAGATCGTGACCGGCGCGGTCGGCATCGCCGCAGCGCCGGACTTCACCCGACGCTTCCGGGAAGCGCTTTCAGCGGAAGACCGGGCCGCCCTCGCCGCGACTGGCCGGATCGAGCGGCCGACCGATTATGACGACGCCCCCTATGTCTTCACCCAAGCGCTCCTGGATGACGGCGACCGGCGATCCGTCCTGACCGGCCCCCTGGCTTTCAATGGCCGGCTTCGGCTGTTGCACGGCATGCGGGACGACGCGGTGCCATGGGAACTGGCGCTGGAGATCGCCGCCAAGACCGCATCCGACGATGTGCGCGCGCATCTGATCAAGGACGGCGACCACCGCCTTTCCCGGGAAAGCGATCTCCGCCTGTTATGCGCCGTCGTCGCGGAATTGTCGGCGCCGTCGCCCGATCCATGAGCCTTCGTGGCGTCGCCCTCGCCGCAGCCGCCGGCGCCGCCTTTCTGACATGGGCTTGCGCCGCCGATCCGGGCGCGCCGACCGAAGGCGCGGGAGCGACCGCAAGCCAGGCCGTCATTCGGATATTTCCCCGCGGCCCGGTCGATGGCCAGCCCTTCGGCGGCCTTTCCGGCCTTGCCTGGGATAATAACGCCAAGGCATTGATCGCCGTCAGCGACCGCGGCGACGCTTTCAGCATGCCGACCAGGCCGGAAGACCCGGCCCGCTTTGTCGCGAAGCTGCGTCGGCCAAGCCGCATGTTCGATCCCGAGGCCTTGCTCTGGCAGCCGGAGGGACGCTGGATCGTGGCGTTCGAGGGCGGCGGCGGGCTCGGGTTCTATCGGGGCGCTGCAGCGGCGCTCGGCGAGACGCCCGAAGCCGTTCTCCGCCCCAAGGCCTGGAGCGAACTCCCTGAGAACGCGCGCATCGAGACGCTGGCGGCGCTCGACTTCGGTCGCCTCTTCGCCATCGCCGAGGGCGGGACGGGCGCCGAACGGCAAGCCTGGATCATCGATGGCGCGGTCCTTTCCCCCCGCAGCTATCCCATCGAGCAAGGCTTTCTGCCGGTCGACGCGACGGCCTTGCCGAATGGCGACATCCTGGTGCTGGAACGGCGCTTCAATGGCTTCATCCCGCCATTCTTCTCGACTCGACTGGCGCTGATCCCCGCGTCCAGCCTGGACGCCAGCGACGGCCCGCTCGCCGTCAGCCAACGCCGCGAGATGACCGGGATCTTGCCGTCCGAGAACTGGGAAGGCGTGACGCTCGCGGCCGGCCCGTCAGGCGCCCTGATCTGGCTGGTCTCCGACGATAATTTCCAATGGCCGCAGCGCACCCTGCTCGCCAGAATGCCGCTGGAATACGTCATCGACCTGATGCGGCCGCGTTGAAGTCCGTCGAAACCAAGCTACGGTGTCCGGACCCGACCGCCACACTATGTGAAAGCCCGCTCCCATGACCCTGGACCCAGTCACGCTCGCCGTCCTGAACGGTCGCCTGGAGCAGATCGTCGACGAGATGGATGCCACGCTGTTTCGGAGCGCCTTCAACCCGATTATCGCCGAAGCCCACGACGCCTCCCACGGGATCTACCATCGGGATACCGGCGAAACCCTGGCCCAGGGCAAAAGCGGCCTGCCGATCTTCGTCGGCGCGATGGCGTTCGCGGTCAAGACCGTGATCGCCAAGGCGGCCCGCGACCGGGATCTGGCGGACGGCGACGTCTATATCTTCAACGATCCCTGGGACGGCGGCACGCATCTCTCGGACTTTCGTCTGGTGCGGCCGGTCTATCGCGACGGCCGGGTCTTCTGCTGGATCGCTTCGGTCGGCCATTGGCACGATGTCGGCGGCGCCGTGCCCGGCAACTACAATCCGGCCGCGACCGAGGCCTGGCAGGAAGGCTTCATCTGCCCCCCCGTGAAGCTCTATCGGGCCGGCGTCTACCAGACCGACATCGTCGACATGCTGCAATCGAACTCCAGGCTGCCGGTCAGCCTCTACGGCGACCTGAACGCCCAGATCAACGCGCTCGACCTGGGCCACGACCGCCTGACCGGCCTGCTCGACGCCTATGGCGATGCGGTGATCGACGAGGCCCTCGTCGCGCTCCGGGACCGGGCGGAGCAGTTGATGCGCCAGGAAATTCGCGCCCTGCCGGACGGCGTCTATCGGGCGCGGGATTTCATGGATAATGACGGCGTGATCGACAGGCCCCTGGAGCTGCATCTGGCGATCACGGTCGCGGACGACGCCATGACGCTGGATTTCACCGGCTCGGCGCCGGCCTGCCTCGGGCCCATCAACATCAGCGAGGCGACGACCCATGCCGCCTGCTATGTGGCGATGAAGCACGTCTTCGACGAAATCCCGGCGAACGCCGGCGCCATGGCCCCGATCACGGTGATCATCCCGGAAGGGTCCGTCCTCGCGGCGAAGCGGCCGAAGCCGGTGGGCGGCTATACGGAAACCATCCTCCGGCTGATCGACTTGGTGTTCCAGGCGATGGCCGACGCCGCGCCGAAACGCTCGAACGGCTGCGCTTACGGCACCATCAACGCGCTCTCGATCGCCGGGCGCCGGACCGGCACGGGCGCGCCCTGGGTCATGTTCTCCTTCTTCGGCGGCGGCCACGGCGGATCGGACGCGAGCGACGGCCTGCAACACGGCAACGCCCCGATCTCCACCGCGACGATCCCGCCCCTGGAGATACTGGAGGCGGCCTACCCGGTCGCCTTCCGGCAATGGGCGCTGAGGCCCGATTCTGGGGGGGTCGGCCGGCATCGCGGCGGCCTCGGGGCGATCTATGAGATTGAGCTTCTGGAGGAAAACGCGGAAGCTTTTCTCTTCGGCGAGCGGGGACGGACGCCGCCGCCGGGCATCCTCGGCGGCGGTCCCGGCGCCTTGAATCGCTTCCAATTCGACACTTCCGAAGGCCGCAAAACGCCGCGAATGGCGTCGAAGATCGTCGGGATCAAGTTGGAGCGCGGCATGCGCGTCAGGCTGGAAACGCCCGGCGGCGGCGGCTATGGCGACCCGGCCGAGCGGGACCCAGCAGCGATCGCCGCCGATCTGGCGGCCGGCTACGTCACGGAGAAGCCTCGATGAGCGGCTGGATTGTCGGCGTCGATGTCGGCGGGACCTTCACGGATGTCTTCGCCATTCACCCGGAGACCGGCCAGGTCAAGACCGCGAAGACGCCATCGACGCCAGCCGACCAGTCCATCGGCTTCCTGAACGGCTTGACCGCAGTCGCTCAACTCGACGCGATCGGCGCCGTCGTGCATGGCACCACGGTCGGCACCAACGCCCTTCTGGAGCGGCGGGGCGCCCGGACTGGACTGATCGCGACGGAGGGCTTCAGGGACGTGCTCGAGATGCGCCGCCGGGACCGGCCGCGGACATGGGGGCTACGCGGCACTTTCACGCCCGTCGCGGCGCGCCAGCACCGCCTGGAAGCGCCCGAACGCACCCTGGCCAGCGGCGAGATCGAACGGCCCGTCGACCTGGCGGCGGTCGAAGCCGCGGCGCGGACGTTGCTGGACGCCGGATGCGAGGCCATCGCCATCGCTTTCATCAATGCCTACGCCAATCCGGAAAACGAACAACGCGCCCGGGACGCCGTCGCCCGTATCTGGCCGAACGCCCATATCACCGCCGCGACGGACATCCTGCCGGAAATCCGGGAGTTCGAGCGGACGTCGACCGCCGTCCTGAACGCCTATCTGCAGCCAGTGATGGGGCGGTATCTCCGCCGCTTGGGCGACGCGCTGTCGGCTGGCGGCGCCGGCCTCCTGATCGTGCAATCGAACGGCGGCCTGATGACGGCGGAGGAAGCAGCGCGCGCGCCGATCCGGACGGCCCTCTCCGGCCCGGCCGCCGGCGTCGTCGCGGCGCGCGCCGTCGGCCTGGCCGCCGGCTATGCGAATGTCATCGCCTGCGACATGGGCGGCACCAGCTTCGACGTCTCCCTGATCGCCGACGGCCGGACGGCGCTGGCGGCCGAAATCGCCATCGACTTCGGCATGGTCGCCCGCGCGCCGATGGTCGAGATCACGACCATCGGCGCCGGCGGCGGCTCGATCGCCTGGGTCGATGCGGGCGGCATGTTGAACATCGGCCCGGAATCGGCGGGCGCGGACCCCGGTCCCGTCGCTTACGGCAAGGGCGGCGAGCGGCCGACGGTCACCGATGCGAACGTCGTGCTCGGGCGCATCAATCCCGAAAGCCCGATTGGCGGCGACCTGAAGCGCCTGGATGTCGAGGCCGCCAGGAACGCGCTCGCCAGGCATGTCGGCGAGCCCCTGGGCCTCGGTCCGATGGATGCCGCGGAGGCTGTCATCCGGGTCGCGAATGCGCGCATGGCGGGCGCGATCCGCCTGGCCTCGATCGAACGCGGCCACGATCCGGCGAAATTCATCGCCATGCCGTTCGGCGGCGGCGGCGCCTTGCATGCGGGCGCCCTGGTTCGGGAAGTCGGCCTCGCCGGCGCGCTGTCGCCCCGGTATCCGGGCGTGCTTTCAGCCCTGGGCGCCGTCATCGCGGATATGCGGCGCGACTATGTGCAGACCCTGAACCGGCCGCTTCATGCCATCGACGCGGACGAGCTTGCAAGCGTCATCCAGGCCTTCTGGGCGGATGGCCGCGCCGCCATCGACGCCGCCGGCGTGCCCCTGATCGACCGCCGGGGCGAGGTCGAGCTCGATATGCATTATCAGGGCCAGACCCACGCCATCGCCGTCCGCCTGGGCGCCGGCGCAGCGCCGGACGCCATCCCGTGCGGCCAGGGCGCTATCCAGGCGGCGTTCGAGAGCGCTTACCGCGCCGCCTATGGACGGCTGCTGACGGGGCCGGCCATTCGGATCATGAACGTGCGCGTCGCCATCATCGGCCAGCGGCCGCCGTTCGACATGGCGCGGCTCAAGCCTGAAGGCGGCTCGCTGGAAGCTGCTGAGCGCGGCGCCCGCAAGGTCTATGCCGACGGCGCCTGGCACGACGCCCGGATCTTCGCCCGACTGCTGCTGCCTGCCGGCGCCCGGATCGATGGACCCGCCGTGCTGGAGCAGCCGGACGCGACGATCTTCGTCGACCCAGGGCTCAAGGCGACCGTCGACGCCCTTGGCAATGTGCTTGTGAACGCGGCCCCGTGACGCTCACCGCCCAGACATCCAGGCCATGAGCAGTCGCCCGCTTCTCCGGAACCGTGGCTTTCTGTGCTTTGTCGCGGGGCGCGCCGCGTCTGTGATGGCGGTGCATGGGCTGACGGTCGCCATTGGCTGGCATGTCTACCAGATGACCGGCGATCCCGTGGATCTGGGCTATGTCGGCCTCGCCCAGTTCGCGCCGGCGCTGTTGTTTTTCCTGGCGGCCGGGATTGCGGCCGACCGGTTCGACCGGCGCGGCATCCTGGCGATCTGCGCCTTCATTCACGTCGCCGTCGTCGCGGCCTTCATGGCCTTGCTGCGGGACGGAGGCGGGAGCATGGCCCCGATCCTCGCGCTCCTGGCGCTGCATGGCCTGGCGCGGTCCTTCTATCATACGGCCAATCAGGCGCTCTTGCCGCAATTGGTGCCGGCCGAGCAATTTCCGAACGCCATCGCCTGGTCGACTTCGGCCAGCAAGGCGGCGCAATTGACGGGTCCAGCCGCGGCGGGCGGGCTGCTCGCCTGGATCGGCGACGGGGTTTACTGGCCGATCATGGCGCTCTTTCTGATCGCGGCGGTCACCCCCTTGCTGATCGCGAAACCAGTCTTTGCCGGCAACCGGGAACGGGTGACGCTCACCTCCGTTCTCGGCGGGTTCGGTTATATCTGGGGCCAGAAGATCGTCCTTGGCGCGATCTCCATCGACCTGCTGGCGGTCCTGTTCGGCGGCGTCATGGGATTGTTGCCGGTCTACGCAAGCGACATCCTGCATGTCGGGCCGGCGGGGCTTGGGTGGATGCGGGCGATGCCGGGCGTCGGCTCGCTGGCGGTGGGGCTGGCGCTCGCTCAGATCGCGGCGCCGCGGTTCATGGGGCCGCTGATGTTCGCGGCGCTTGGCCTGTTCGGCGCGTCGATCGTCGTCTTCAGCCTCTCGGAACTGTTCTGGCTGTCGCTCGTCGCCCTGTTTCTCTACGGCGCGGGCGACATGATCAGCGTCTATGTCCGGCAGACCGTGGTGCAGATCGCGACGCCTGACGCGATGCGCGGTCGCGTCAGCGCCGTCAATTCGATCTCGATCAATGCGTCCAACGAATTGGGCGATTTCCGCGCGGGCATGACGGCCGGGTTCGTCGGCGTCGTGCCGGCGGTGCTGATCGGCGGCGTCGTCACCTGCGGCGTCACCGCCCTCTGGGCCGTGCTGTTCCCCGGCCTCCGGCGGATCGACCGGCTGCGGGATATCCAGCGCTTATAGGCGGCGGCGCACAAGAAAAAGCCCAAACGGCCTGGAGGCCATTTGGGCTCATCGTCGCTCACGCCTCGGCGTCAGGAATTAGCCTGAGAATTCCCAATTCAGATTTTCGAGCGCATCCAGGACGATGCCCGTCCCGACGGCGATCAGCAGGATTTCCCCGGCCACGGGGACATAGCGGTGGCGCGGCGGCGGCGCGGGCAGTTGGATAAGAATGGGTCGCGGAACCTCATAGTAGATCACATCCCGCGGCAGCGGCCGCCCGATCTGCCAGCGCTTGGCTTGGCCTGGCGGCATACAGCCATTGTGCTTCTTCTTCAGGCCGGGCGGGCAATGGCCCCGCCGAAATTCGTTCGCATAGTAATCGTGGGCATAGGCCCTATGACGATCGTCGAAATGCTTGGGCTTGCCGCCCCTGTCGTCACGGTCGCCTCGGCGGTCTCCATCCGAATGGCGCTGCTCGTCGCGATATCGATCGTCTCGGCGGTCGTCGGAGCGAGCGTTATCGTCGCGGTCCTTGCCCTTGTGGCCCTTGTCCTTGTCGCCTTTCCCGGCATGGCCGTCGCCTCGGCTCTGCTCGACCTGCTCCCGATCCTTGTGACCCTTGCCGGAATTGCCGCGTTCGCCCGATTGCGCCATCGCGGCGCCGCCGCTCATCAGAGCCAGCGACAGAATCGCAGGCAGGATAAATAAACCACGTTTCATCGCATGACTCCTTGGGATGCCGGATGTAGCATCGCGTTAACGAAAATATTCGTCGCTTATTGCTCAAATACAATCAAATGACATTCAAAGAGTTTTTCCATAAACCTTCAAACAATCATCTGTCTCCTAGTATCGAATTTTAGCGACTTGATTGTGGCGACAATAGGCCGGTCACGCGGCGCGATTTAGTAAACCTGGTTGCTAGATCAAAATATCTTCTGCCCCGATCGCCGCCTTCGCGACGCCCTCGAGCAGCACGGAATCCGGCCCGTCCAGATCGATCAACGCGCCGCCTGCAATATCGTTCGTCAACGCCATGACCGCTGCGAAACTGGCGAAGCCGTGGGCGCTCAGATCCAGGACGTCCTCGATGACGCTGAAATCCGTGATCCGGTCGTTGTGGTCGCCCGGCGCATGGATGTAGCTGTCGGCGCCGAACTGGCCGGTCATCCGATCGTTGCCCAGGCCGCCCGTGATCACGTCGTCGCCGCTATTGCCGAAGATGCGGTCGGCGCCGGCCCCGCCCCCGATGACGTCGTCGCCGACCAGGGCGACGATTTTGTCGCCGCCGTCAGCGCCGTCGATGACGTCGCCGGAATTGATGCGGTTCGCGCCCGTGATGCGGTCGCGGCCGGCGCTGCCCGTCAGTTCCAGGCCGACGGATGCGAACAATCCGACCAGAAACTCCACATTGTCGGGATTGGCGAAGTCGACAAAGGCGTTGATGCGATCCACGCCTTCATCCGCAAGCTCGTTCACAACGTCGCCGACATCGTCGACCGTATAGATATCGTCGCCGTCGCCGCCGGACATCGTGTCGGCGCCGCTACCGCCGTTCAACCGGTCGAAACCGGCGCCGCCCGTCAGCACGTCGTCGCCGCCGCGCCCGACCAGGATATCGTCGCCGCCGGCGCCCGAGAGCGCATTCGCCTGGATGTCGCCGAGCAGCGTGTTGGCGCCGCTATTGCCGGTCAGGAGACCGGTCCCGATCGCCTCGCCATTTTCGATGGCGCTTGGCAATGTAAAGGCGATCGAGGCGACGACGGTATCCTCGCCGGACGTTTCGAAGATCGTGTCGCCGGCGTCATCGATGACATAGCGGTCATTCCCGACCTGCCCCGCCAGTTGATCGGCGCCCGCGCCGCCATCCAGCACATCGTCGCCATCGGCCCCGATCAGGGTGTCGTCGCCATTGCCGCCGAAGACGGTTTCATTGGCGGCTGCGCCCTGAAAAAAGCTGTCGCCGTCGGGCAGGATCGCCGTTTCGATCGATACAAATTTCGCGGCATCGGTGAAATTGAGGCTGATGCTGGAATTCCGCGTGCCGTCGAGAATGTCGTCCCCGTCGCCGCCATCGAAGACGGTGGTCTGAAACCGGAAGAACAGCCGGTCATCGCCGTCGCCGCCGAACAACTGATCGGCCCCGCCGTTGAAATTGCCCTGGAGGAACCCCAGCCCATCGAGTTCATCCGCCCCCGCGCCGCCGCGCAGGATGTCCGCGCCGCCGCCGCCGAACAGCGTATCGTCGCCGTCCTCGCCATCGATCTCATCGTCTTCCTGATTGCCGAAAACGACATCCCCCCCGCCGCCGAGCGCCATATTCGTATCGAAGACCGGCGCCATGAACCGGTCGGCGACCGATGTGCCCGCGATATCGATTTCGGCGTTCGCTTCGTCCGCGGCGATCGTCAACTGGTCGAGATTGAAACTGGAAATGCCGCCATAGAGGAAAGCCAGCGCCTGTTTGTCGAGCGTCCCGATATCGCTGACGATTTCGCCGGCGCCGACGCTTTTCATCACGGTGTTCTCGACCCCCTCCAGGCTGGGGTCGAGCGTGTTCGTCCCCTGGTCCGAGTGGTCGAGCCCCAGGCCATGGCCGATTTCATGGAGCAGGATGCGGAACCCGGAATTGCCTTCGGCGAGCGGGAAATGCGCCTGGTTCATGACCACGTGGCCGAGCGAGCCGAAGGCCGCATTCACCGAAGGCGTATTCGCGAAGCTGACGACATTGCCATTGCTGAGAATGCTGGTCGCATCGACGAATTGCAGCATGCCGCCGGTTTCGACCTCGACGAAGCGAATGCCAGCCGAAGCCGCGAAGACCGCCAGCGCGTCGCGCACGATCGCCTGCTGGCCGGCGTCGGCAAATCCGGTGGTGAAATCGCCGATAACCTTGTCGGGAAAGTCGCCCTCGCTCGGCAGTTCCGCCGCGCGGTCATCGAAGGAATATGTCACGATCACGGGCGTGCCGAGATCGCGCGCGCCATTCCAACGCTGCGCGTCATTGTCGAACAGGACAGCAGTGAAATCAGTGACGACAGCCATAAATTCAGCCTCTTGTCGTAAGCGGGTCGGAGTTTGCAGCTTAGGCCATCGCGCCCGGCCTGACCGGCGACCATGGTCACAGGCAACCTCGATGCCTGGGTCGCGAACGCCAAACTGCGGCTCTATCTCACATCGTGCAGGCGATTGGCCTGCCGTAGAGTTGTCGCCAATGAACGTAGGGGCGAAATGATGGAGAAAAAGCCCTCAGTCGGGCTATTCGTGACCTGCCTCGCCGATGTCATGCGGCCGAGCGTCGCTTTTGCCGCTATCCACCTGCTGGAAGCGGCCGGCGCAGACGTCCATGTGCCGGAAGCGCAAACCTGCTGCGGCCAGCCCGCGTTCAATTCAGGGGCCGACGCCCCGGCCCGCGCCATCGCCTGCCAGGTGATCGAAGCTTTTCAGCGCTTCGACTATGTCGTCGCCCCCTCCGGCTCCTGCGCCGGCATGATCAAGACCCACTACGCCGCGCTGTTCGAGAACGCGCCAGACTGGGCGCTCCGCCATGAAGAACTCGCGGCGAAGACCTATGAGCTGACGCAATTTCTGCATGACGTGATGGGCTGGCGGCCCGATGGCGTCGCCCTCAACGCGAAAGCCGCCTATCACGACAGTTGCTCGGGCCTCAGAGAGCTCGGCGTCAAGCGGCAGCCGCGCGCGCTGCTCGCCGGCGTCGAAGGGCTCGAACTCACGCCGCTCGTCGGCGAGGAAGCCTGCTGCGGCTTCGGCGGCGCGTTCTGCGTCAAGTACCCCGAGATTTCAAACGCGATCGTCGCCGACAAGGCCCGCGCGATCGAAGCGACCGGCGCCGATCTCCTGCTCGCCGGGGACCTTGGCTGCCTGATGAACATGGCCGGCAAGCTTTCCCGCGCCGGCAGCCGGGTCAAATGCTTTCACGTCGCCGAAGCGCTCGCCGGCATGGCTGAAGGCGACGGCATATGACCGCGCCCGCCTCGCCCGCCGATTTCAAAGCCGAAGCGAAGGCGGCGCTCGGCCGACCGCAACTGAAGATCGCGCTCGACCGGGCGACGGGCTTGCTCCAGGGCCGTCGCGCCCAGGTGCTGGCCGAATATCCCGAGTATGCGGCGGCGCGCGACGCCGCGGCGGACATCAAGGACCACACGCTCAAGTATCTGGATCACTACGCGGCGCAATTCCAGGCGGCCGCCGAGGCCAATGGCGCGGTCGTGCATTGGGCCGAGACGCCCGCCGAGGCGACCCGGATCGTCGTCGATATCTGCAAGCGCCGGGGCGCCAGGAGCGCCACACGGGTCAAGTCGATGCTCGGCGAGGAGATCGGCCTGCCCGACGCGCTCGCCGCCGCCGGGATCGAGCGCGTCGAAACCGACCTTGCCGAGCACATCATCCAACTGGCGGACGAGCGGCCCTCTCATATCGTCATCCCGGCGCTCCACAAGACCCAGGAAGAAATCGCGGAGCTGTTTACGGCGAAGCACGCCAGGCCGCGCGCCTCGGAAGCGGTCGAAGCGCTGGTCGAAAGCGCGCGCCACGAGCTGCGGCCGAAATATGTCGGCGCCGATGTCGGCATCTCGGGCGCGAACTTCCTGGCGGCCGACACCGGCGCCATCGTCACGGTCACGAACGAAGGCAATGCCGAACTGACGACCGCGCTGCCGCCCTGCCACATCGTGACCGTCGGCATCGAGAAGCTGGTGCCGACGGTCGCCAGCACCAGCATTTTCCTGCGCCTGCTATCGCGCTCGGCGCTTGGGTCGGAGTTCACCCAGTACGTCACGTTCTACAATGGCCCGAAGCGCGCCGGCGATCGGGACGGGCCTGAGGAGATGCATATCGTCCTGGTCGATAACCGCCGGACGGCGATGCTGGCAAGCGGCATGAAGGACATGCTGCGCTGCATCCGTTGCGGCGCCTGCATCAACCACTGCCCCGTCTATGCGGTCGTCGGCGGCCATGCCTATGGCTCCACATATCCCGGCCCGATGGGCTCAGTGCTGACGCCGGCGTTCACCAGCCTGAAGGAAGCGGGCGACCTGCCGAACGCCTGCACATTGAACGGCCGCTGCCAGGAAGTCTGCCCGGTCAAGATTCCGCTGACCGACATGATGCGCCAGATGCGCGAACAGCAATGGCGCGAGAAGCTGACCGGCGCCCGCGCCCGCTGGAGCATCCTGGCCTGGGCGCACCTGGCCCGGCGCCCGAAACTGTATCGGCTCGCGACAAAATTCGCCGTCATCGGCATGCGGCTGTTCCAATCGAAGAACGGCCGCATCCGGTCGCTCCCGCTCGCGGGCGGCTGGACCGGCGGCCGCGACCTGACGACGCCGGCGCCCCGGACGTTCATGAACGAATGGCGGCGCGGGCGCAGGGCGTAGGCTCGCCGGAAGCGCCGTCGAGGTAGCTCGCGGCCCGGCTTGCAAGCGCGGCGAAGGCCGGGTCCTCGCGGTACCGCGGCCGCGGCTGCGCAATCTCAATGTCGGCGACGATTCTGGCCGGCGCGTCAGCGAGGACGACGACCCGGTCGCCCAGATAGACCGCCTCGGCAATGTCGTGGGTCACAAAGATGACCGCGGCGCCGCTCGCCTGCCAGATTGCGGCAAGCTCTTCCTGCAAGCGCTGTCGGGTGATCGCGTCGACGGCGCTGAAAGGTTCATCCATCAACAGCACGGTTGGCTCGACGGCGAGCGCGCGGGCGATGCCGACGCGCTGCGCCTGGCCGCCGGAAAGCTGATGCGGCCACCGGTCGCCAAAGTCCGCCAGTCCGGTCAGCGCCAGCGCATCGGCGACCCGGCGACGAGCCGTCGCCCGGTCAAGCGCCAAGCCCTTAAGGCCGAGAGCGACATTCTGGCTGACGGTCCGCCACGGCAGCAGCCGGCTGTCCTGAAAGACGAACGCGCGGGAGCGCTGGTCGGGCCGGGATGCCGCAAGCGAGACGACAGCGCCCGATTCGGCCGGCAAAAGCCCCGCCGCCGCCCGAAGCAGCGTCGACTTGCCGACCCCGGAGCCGCCGACAATCGAAACGAAACTGCCGGCTTCGATCGCCAGCGACAGATTGCTGAGGACGGGGGCCTTGGCCGCGGGATGCCTGAGGGCGACCCGGTCGAACTCAATTACGGACGCCATCGCAAAACCTGCCTTTCCACTTGCACAAACGCCAGATCCGACAGCGCATAGACCCCCGATATCGCCAGCATATAGATCGTGACCGCCTCATACGCGCCGACGCCCGCGGCGGCGTACATCTCCTGGCCCATGCCCGGCACGCCCAGCAGTTCGGCGGCGATCAGGGTCATCCAGGCCTGACCGACGCCGGCCCGGAACCCGGCGAGCATGCCGGGCGTCGCTGCGGGCGCCGTAACCGTCAACGCCATGTTGATCCGACCGCCCTGGCCAAACGCCCGCGCTAATTCGAACAACTTGGGATCAATGCCCCGCACCGCCGCATATGTGGCGAAATAATTGACCCAGAACACGCCGATCGCAATGACGAACGCCGCCCCGGCATGACTGACCTTGAACCAAGCGATGGCGAAGACGACCCAGGCCAAAGGCGGAATAGGCCGCAATAACCGCGCCAGATACGCATGCAACGCATCGACCGTCTGGTTGCTCGCTGCAAGAAACCCGGTCAGTACGCCCAAAGCCGCGCCCATGCCCAATCCCCACACATAGTGCGTCAGACTGGACAGGATCGCCGGCTGGATCCGCCCCCGGGTCCATTCGTCGACCAGCGCCTGCGGCAGCAGGAACGGGTCCGGCATGGCGCCCCGCCCCGCCCAGGCGAAGTGATGCGAGATCTTCCAAAGCGCCAGAAACGCCGCCAGACCGGCGACGCCCAGCGTTATCCGCCAAAGGCGGCCGCCCTTCGCCATGGCGAACGACCTCAGTTGGACTTGGCGGCGCCGAGCGCGCGGAAGAAGCGCGGCTCGAACAGCGCTGCGAGGTCGACCGGCGTTTTCAATGTGCCCGCGGCCAATTGGAAGTCATGCATAGCGCGGGTCCCCGCGACGATCCCGTCAGGGTCGGCCACAAAAGTGGCGACAGCGTTCTTGAGCGCTTGCAGCACGATCGGCGCTGGAATGCGGCCGCCGCCGACATATTTCGACACCGCTTCAACGGTCGTCGCCGGATGATCGCGGAGCGCGGCCGTCGCTTTGGCATGGGCGGCGACCAGAGCCTGGACCAGATCGGGCGATCGCTCGATCAAGGCTTCCCGCACGACCAGTACGGCGCCCGGTTGGCCAGGGAACAACGCCGATCCCTTGGCGACGACGCCGGCGCCGTCGATCTTCGCCATGGTGAGCGCGACGATCGGCTCTAGGATCGCCGCGCCGTCGACAGCGCCGGTCAGCAGCGACTGCTGGACTTGCGCGGCGCCCTGATAAATTACGTCGATCGCATCCGCCGGCAGGCCGAGCATTTTCTCGACCCAATACTGCAGCACCGTTTGCGGCACGGAGCCGATGGGGAACGTCGCGATCACGGGCTTGCGGCCATGGCTTTCGGCGAAGCGCGCGAACGCGGTCTTGGCGTCGCCTGCGTCGAACGCCGCCTTCAGATCCGGCAGGGCGACGACTGAAATCTGTTCGGCATTGCTGGCGGCGACGACCTTAATCGGCACGCCCTTGGCGCGCGCCACCATCGCCGGACCGATGCCCAGATGCGCGACATCCAGTTGCCCGGCGATCAACGCCTGCACCATTGCGGGACCGTTCTGGAATTCCACCAGCTTCGGTTCGATCCCGGCGTCTTTCAGCCAGCCGTTCTCAAGCGCTAAGAACGCCTGCGCCACGGGCAAGATCGGCATATAGCCCATCTCGATCTCTTCGGCGGCGGCCGTAGCGGCGGCGGATGACAGGAAAACAGCAGCGATGGCGGCGCAAAACAAGGATTTCATCGTCAATTGGCCTTCACAAAAACCGGAGCCGCACAGTGAAAAATTTCACGGATTTCCGCAATATCCTCCTGGAAATAGGGACAAGTTCCGCTATATTAAGAGATATATGAATATAATTTGGAATACGCTGAATGGCCAAACAGAATGACGACCTGAGCGACATAGACCGGAAAATCCTCCGGGTGCTACAGCTTGAAGCGAACCTCCCGCTGGACCGGATTGCCGAGAAAGTCGGCGCGTCCCGGACAGCGATCTGGAACCGCATCAAACGTTTTGAAGCGAGCGGCCTCATCAAGCGTTACCAAGCTGTGCTTGACCCCGACCTCGCCGGCCTCGGCCAAACGTTCTTCGTCATGATCCGCACCAACAAGCACGATAGCGCCTGGTTGAAGCGCTTTTCCGACGCCGTCGAAAGCCTGCCGCAAATCATCGAAGCGCACCGCTTGGCGGGCGAAACCGACTACTTGCTCAAAGTTCAGGTGGAAAGCCCTGCTGCATACGACCGCTTCTACCGCAGCCTGATCGATCAGATCGAGCTTTATAACGTCACGTCCCAGATTTCCATGGAAACCATCAAGATGGCGACCCCGCTGCCGATCTGAAGCCAAAGGGCGGTTTAGTCGTAGTTCGGCCGCCGCTTGCCCAGAAACGCCGCCACGCCTTCCTGGAATTCTGGACTGGCGCGCACCTGATCGCCTAGCGCCTGATCCATGGCTTCCCGGCTCAAAGCGTGCTCCGCTATCATGGTCGCGATGTGGCGCTTGACCGCCTGGACGGCTGGCGGGCTGTTCGCGGCGATCGCGGTCGCTGTCGCAAGCGCCTCCGCCAGAACGTCGCCCGCCGGCGCCACCCGGTTGACCAGGCCAAGCCGCGCAGCTTCCTCAGCCGCGATCAGCCGCCCCGTCAGCAGCAGGTCCATGGCGTGGACGTGGCCGATCTGGCGGAACAGCTTCACGACGGCGCCGCCGAACGGATAGATCGACCACTTCACTTCCGGCAGCCCGAACCGGGCATGGGGCGCCGCGATCCGGATGTCGGTCGAGAGCAGCAGTTCGACGCCGCCGCCGGCGCAATCCCCGTTCACCGCCGCGATCACCGGCTTCGAGATGCCATTGGTCTTGAGCAGCGCGCGATTGACGGTCGCCGCCAGTTCAGGACTGGCGGAAAGGTCGCCGCCGATATCCGCGCCGGCGCAAAACGCCTTGGGTCCGGCCCCGGTCACGATGATCGCCCGGCAGGCGGGATCGGCGTCGAGCCGGTCCCAGAGGTCGGCGAGTTCGGCCAGCATCGCCCGCGACATGGCGTTCCGCTTCGCTTCCGCGTCGATCTCGATCTGAACGACATGAGGCGCCGGCTGGCTGAGGTTCAATGGCATGAAGCGGCTCGCTTTCGAGGATTGGACAGACGCCGGGAGGGATGCCTATCGTACCAGCCTGAAACTCTGCCCAATCACGGAACCGCAATGCAAGCGCCCTACAGCCGAACGGCCTACGATCTGCTCTGTGAGTTCGCCGCGAAACAACCGGACCATCCCCTCGCTTTCCACGCTGGAGAGACAGTGACCTATGGCGCAATGGCGGCGCGCGTCGCGGCGGTCGCGGGCGCCATGAGGGCGGACGGCCTGACGCGCGGCGACATCATCGGACTGTTGTCGAACAATCGGTTCGAATGGCTGGAGGTCTATTTCGCGGCCGCCGCCATAGGCGCGACGCTGGCCCCATTCAGCACGTGGTCGACCCTGGCTGAACTTGAATTTCTGCTGGATGATTCTGAGGTCAACACGCTGTTTTCCATAAAATCTTACGGCGAAAATGACTATGTCGCAGGGATCGCCGCGTTGCAGGCCGCAGGTCGGGCCACGGCGCTCCGCCGGGTCGTCTGGATCGACGGCGAGGATTATGCGGGCTTCCGGCATGCCGATCCGCTCGCCCGCGCCGCCCCTGGCGCTGGCCCGAGCGCGACCGATATCCTGGTGCTCTTGTACACATCCGGCTCAAGCAGCCGGCCGAAATGCGTGCCGCTCGCCCAGTTCGCCGCGATCGAGAACGGCTTCAACATCGGCGAGCGGCAGGGCCTCGCGCCGCAGGACCGGGTGCTGGTATCCATCCCGCTGTTCTGGTCCTACGGCGCCGTGAACGCCCTGATGGCGGTCGTCAGCCATGGCGCGACGATGATCCTGCAAAGCCGCTTCGAACCCGGCGGCGCGCTTGACCTGATCGAGGCCCACGGCGTCACGGCGCTCTATACGCTGCCGGCGATGACCAACGCCCTGCTCGCCCACCCTGCCTTCAAGCCGGAACGGACCCGCACGCTCCGGACCGGCGTCACCATCGGCGCGCCGCAGGACGTGATGCGGGCGGCGCGGGAGTTGGGCGCCAAGGCGATCTGCAACATCTACGGCCAGACCGAAAGCTACGGCAATTGCTGCGTGACGCCCCACGACTGGCCGCTTGAGCGCCGCGCCGCATGCCAGGGCCCGCCCCTGCCGGGCGTCAATCTCCGGATCGTCGACCCGGCAAGCGGGGCCGGCCTGCCGCCGGATACAGTCGGCGAAATCCAGGTGCGGGGCTATCTGACGCCGGGCTATGCGGGCGCCAGCGCCGCCGCCAACGCCCAAAGCTTCACCGAAGACGGCTTCTTCCGAACCGGCGACCTGGGCGCGCTTAGGCCCGACGGCGCGCTTGTCTATGCCGGACGGAGTTCGGAGATGATCAAGCGCTCCGGCATCAACGTCTCCCCGGCGGAGGTCGAGGAAGCCTTGCAGCAATCGGATGCGGTCGGCCTCGCCGGCGTCGCGGGCGCGCCGGACGCCGACAAGGGCGAGATCATCGTCGCCTTTGTGATCCCCCGGCCCGGCGCCGCGACGGACGCCGCCGCCCTGCGCCAGCATTGCCGGGCGCTGCTCTCCAGCTACAAGCTCCCCGACAAGATCGTGTTCCGGGACGACCTGCCGCTGACCCCAACCGGCAAACTGATGCGCCGGGAGCTGGCGGCGCTCGCCCGAACCGCCGCCGAAGGAGATCGGCCTTGAGAGCGCTGATTTGCCGGGAGCTCGGCAGCATCGATAGTCTGGAGGTCGCGGACATTCCAAGCCCGCCGATGGGCACCGGTCAGGTGCGGGTCGGCGTCAAGGCGGCAGGCGTGAATTTCCCCGATATCCTGATGGCCGAAGGCAAGTATCAGGTGAAGCCGCCCTTGCCGTTCACGCCGGGCCTCGAAGTCGCCGGCGTCGTCCTGGAGACCGCGCCCGGCGTCAGCCATATCGCGCCCGGCGACCGGGTCATCGGCTTCGCCCGCCGGGGCGGCGGCTATGCCGAGGAATGCGTCCTGCCGGCCGGCATCGTCACGCCGATCCCAGACAGCCTGGACTTCGTGACGGCCGCCGCCTTCCCCGTCGCCTATGGCACCGCCCATTTCGCGCTGGCCTACCGGGGCGCCCTGAAAGCCGGCGAGACGCTGCTGGTGCTGGGCGCGACCGGCGGCGTCGGCATCGCCGCCATCGAAATCGGCAAGCTGCTCGGCGCCCGCGTCATCGCAGCCGCCAGTTCGGACGAGAAGCTGGCGGTCGCCAAGGCGCACGGCGCCGACGCCGGCGTGAACTACGCGACCGAAAGCTTGCGCGACCGGGTAAAGGCGCTGACCGACGACAAGGGCGTGGACGTGGTGTTCGACCCCGTCGGCGGCGACGCCTTCGAGCAAAGCGTGCGCTGCATCGGGTGGGAGGGGCGCATCCTCGTCATCGGCTTCGCCTCGGGCGCGATCCCGAAGGTCGCGACCAACATGATCCTCGTCAAGAACTTCTCGACAGTCGGCGTCGTCTTCGGCGAACATAGCTGGCGCTACCCGGACGATACGCGCGCCCGGCTGACCGCTATCCTACCGGAGATCGCCAAGGGCGCGCTCGGCCCGCGCGTCTGGAAAGCGTCGCCGCTGGCGGAGGCCATCCCGGCGCTCCGCGCCATTCAGAACCGGCAGGTCATCGGCAAGATGGTCCTGACCCTCTAACCGCCGCCCCAACCCCAGGAGGTTTCCATGCCCGATAGCGTCCGCCCCCGCTCCATCGCCGATCTGCCGCCGCAGACCGCGGCAGCGCCCGAGACGGCGGCCCAGGGCCGCGCCCGGTTCTTCAACCCCGGCAATGCCTTCAACGTCATCCTGCCGGCGGTGCCCGACGTCGCCTTCACGGCCGAACCGGCCAGAGCGCTCGATCCCGCGACGCCGACGGGGCTGATTCCGTGCGATATCTCCGACGTACTGGAATGTCCGTTCCCGGCGACCTCGCCCTTCGTGCTGGCATCCTACGGCCGCATCCGCGCCGGCGAGAGCCTGGCGATGGACGTGGCCGCCAGCGGCATCGTCCACTTCGTGATCGACGGCGTCGGCTCCACCGTCTCCGGCGACGAGACCATCGCCTGGTCGAAGGGCGACGTCTTCATCACCCCGGGCGGCGTGCCTGAGACCCATACCGCGGGCGCCGAGGACGCCGTGCTCTGGATCGTCACCAACGAGCCGCAGTTCGCCTTCGAGCGCGCCCAGGCGCCAGCGCCTGGAACCGCGCCGACGCCGGTCGTGCACTATCCGGCGGCTGAAATTCAGCGTCAGGTCGACCTGATTTACGATATCGGTCGGGGCCAGGAGATCCCTGGCGCCGCCGTCATCATGTCGTCCGACATGCAGGTCGAGAGCCGCAACGCCCTGCCGACCCTGACGGTCGCCATGAACACCCTCGATCCCGGCGTCGTGCAGCGGCCGCACCGCCATAATTCGGTCGCGGTCTCCCTCGTGGTGTCCGGGACTAATTGCTATTCCAAGGTCGATGGCCGGAAGAAGATGTGGTCGCCCTACGCGACGACGATCACGCCGCCGGTCGCCGTGCATTCGCACCACAACGAAGGCGACGAACGGGCGTTCTTCCTCATCGTGCAGGATGGCGGCCTGTTCTATCACGCCCGCGCCATGGGCTTTGCCTTCGTCGACGCTTAAGGGAGGCCGAGCGATGGCTTTGTCCGTTGAGAAACTGCATCCCCTGATCGGCGCGCGGGTCACCGGCATCGATTTCCGCAAACCGGTCGGGGCCGAGGCCAGGGCCGAGCTTCAGCGCATCTGGCTGGACAATCTGGTGCTGGTCTTCCCGAACCAACCGCTGACCGATGAAGAGCATGTGCAGGCGACCCATGCGTTCGGCGAGCCGGAAATATTCCATCAGAACATCATAAAATCGAGAAAAGTCCCTGAAATCTTTCGTGTTTCCAATGTCGATGACGACGGCAATCTGATGCCGCCAGAGCATCCGACGATGCAGCAACTCGGGTCCGCCCGGAGATGGCATACGGACTCGAGCTATCGGCCGAACCCGGCGATGGGCTCGCTGCTGCATGGCATCGAGGTTAGCCGCACCGGCGGCGTCACCTGCTTCACCAACATGTATGCCGCCTATGAGGCCTTGCCGCCAGCGCTCCGCGCCAGGGTCGAGGGCCGGAAGGCCCGCCATGACTTCGAGATGCTGAGCCGGATCGCGAATGCCCGGAAGCCGACCGACGCCGAGCGCGCCGCCATGCCGCCGGTCTGGCAGCCCATGGTCCGGGTTCATCCGGGAACCGGGCGAAAGTCCCTTTATATCAGCCCGATCTATAACGATGGGATCGAGGGCATGGACGATCGGGATGCGATGGCGCTGATCGCGGAACTGACGGAATTCGCCGGGCAGGACCGGTTTGTCTACAAGCATGTCTGGGAGACGGATGACATGCTGCTCTGGGACAACCGGTGCACCATGCATGTCGTAACGCCCCACGATCCGCTGGAGCGCCGCGTCATGCATCGCACCACCATCGTCGGCGACGGTCCCGTCATCGCCGCCTGACAGCAGCCCATTCGGCCAGAAAGACCTTCCACGATGAATACGCGCCCGGAATACGACTTCATAATCGTCGGCGCCGGCTCGGCTGGGTGCGTCCTTGCAAACCGGCTCTCGGCCGACCCGAAGAACAAGGTGCTCCTGCTGGAAGCCGGGCCGGAGGATCGGAATCTCTGGATCCACATTCCGCTTGGCTATGGCAAGAACCTCACCAATCGCGCCGTCAACTGGTGCTTCGACAGCGTCGCGGAGGCCCATGCGAACGGCCGCATCGACTATCTGGCGCGGGGCAAGGTCCTGGGCGGCTCGAGCTCAATCAACGGCATGGTCTACATGCGCGGCCAGCGGCAGGACTACGACCTCTGGGCGCAGATGGGCTGCCGCGGCTGGTCCTACGAGGAGGTGCTGCCCTACTTTCGGAAGGCCGAGAACAACGCCCGCGGCCCGAACGAGTTCCATGGCGTCGGCGGTCCGCTGCAGGTGAGCGACCTCCGCGACAAACCGCCGATCCTCAACGCCTTCCTAAAGGCGGGACAGGAGGCCGGCATGCCCCTGAACGCCGACTTCAACGGAGCGCAACAGGAAGGCATCGGCCTGACCCAGACCACGACGGCCAACGGACGCCGCAACAGCGCCGCCCAGGCCTATCTGAAGCCGGCCCGCGGACGGCCCAACCTGCGCGTCGAGACCGGCGCCCGCGGCCAACGGGCGCTGTTCGAGGGCCGGCGCGTCGTCGGCTACGCCTATATTCAAAACGGCCAGGCGATACAGGCGCGCGCCGCCCGCGAAGTCATCTTCTCTGGCGGCGCCTATGGCTCGCCGCAATTGCTGGAGCTCTCCGGCGTCGGCGACGCGGGGCGGCTCAAGGCGATCGGCATCGAGCCGACGCATCATCTTCCAGGCGTCGGCGAAGGGCTGCAGGACCATCAGGTCTTCCGCATGAAATGGCGCCTCAAGGGCAAGCCCGGCACTTACAACGAGCGCACCCGCGGCCTGACGGCGCTCGGCGAAGGCCTGAAGTATATCTTCGCGCGCCGCGGCGTGTTGACCAGCCCGACCAATCCGATCAACGCCTTCTTCCGCACGCGCCCGGAACTCGAGACGCCGGACGTGCAGATCCAGTTGTTCCCCGGCACCTATAACAGCATGCGCGACCGTGCCCTGCACAAGGAGCCAGGCGTCACCCTCGGCCCGACCCTGCTGCGGGCGGAGAGCCGCGGCTCGGTGCATGCGCGTTCGGCCGATCCATTCGCGGACCCGCTGATCCACACCAACGTGCTCGGCACGGACAACGACCTCAGGACCGCGATCCTCGCCATGCGCTACTGCCGCCGCGTGATGGAGACGGAAGCGATGCGGGCCTACTACGATTTCGAGATGGCGCCGGGCAAGGACGTGCAGTCGGACGACGAATTCGCGGCCTACGCCCGCGAGGCCGGCTCTTCGAACTGGCATCCGGCGTCCTCCTGCCGGATGGGCCCGGACGGCGACGCCAAGGCGGTCGTCGACGCCGCCCTCCGGGTGCGCGGCCTTGAGGGCCTCCGGGTCGTGGACGCGAGCGTCATGCCGGCGGTGGTCTGCGGCAACACCAACGCGCCGACGATCATGATCGCCGAAAAGGCGGCCGACCTGATGTTGGCAGCGTAGATCGATCTCGCCTTTGGCGGAATCGCTTAAGTCTGGGATAATCGACCGTTATTATGTAGTTAGCGCTTGCTTCAGCCGATCCAGGCTCTCGGCCGGCCAAAGCGCTTTGCGGTCATAGAAGGCCGGGACGGCGGGAACGCCAGTCGGCAATGCGACCCAGGGCTGCTTGCTGTCGGTGAAGATATGGACGTCGGGCGGCATCGCCGTCGGGTCGTCGAGCGAGCCGACCCGCAGAAAGAAGATCTTCGGCCCGGCGCCGCCATACACGCTCCACACGGCTGTCTTGCAGACGACGCAGCGATGCACTTTCTGGCCGCGGCCGCTTTCGCTCGGCGTATCGATGACTTCCAGTTCGCCCTGGAGCTTGCGAACGCAGCTCGCCTCGATCATCGCATTCAGCGCGAAGGCGGAGCCGTTCTGGCGCTGGCAGCGACGGCAATGGCAGCAGTGCACGAACAGCGGCTTCGCCGTCGCCTCATAGCGCACAGCGTCACAGGCGCAGCCGCCCGCATAGGTCGTCGTCATGTCTCTGTCCCCCCAGGCGCTCTGCCCCATCAATGGCCGCCCGCCGCCTTTACCCGATCGACCGTCGGCTGACGCAGGCGGCGCTTCGTTTCAGCGTAGGCGGCAGGGTCGATCGCCGCCAGTTGCGCCGCCTTCGCCAGCGCCGCCGGCAACACGTCCGCCGGAGCGACCGCCGCATCCAGATAACCGGCCTCGACAGCGCCCGCCGGATCGTACAATTCCGCCATCATGGTCGCCGCCGTCAGAAACGCCGGGGCAAGCCGGTCGCGGGCAAGCTCCAGGCCCGAGACCGGCAACGGCAGACCGATGCCTGTCTCGTTCAGTCCGTATTTGAAGTCGCCCAGGGCGCCGACGCGAAAATCGCCCGTCAGCAACAGCAGCGCCCCGGCGGCGACCGCGTGGCCCGGACACGCGAACACCAGCGGCTGGGGCGACAAATAGAGCCGCAGCTTCAATGCCGTCCCGAGGCCGCGCATGCGCGTCCGCTCGGCCGCGTCGTCGCCGCGGATGATCTTCAGGTCATAACCGCCGCAGAGAATACCGGGCCGCCCGGTGATGACGACGGCGCTGGCCTCACGCGCCGCACGGTCCAGGCCGGCGTTCAAGCCTTCCGACATCGCCGGCGCCAGAGCGTTCGCCTTGCCGTCGTCCATGGTCAGGATCGCGACATCGCCGTCCTGGCTATAGGAAACCGGTCCCGCCATCTCAGAGCGCGCTATAGGCGCTGCCTGCGCCGTGGACCCGGTTCTTTTCCTGCAAGGCCGTCACGGCGCGCACCATGAAGGCGCAGGTCGGCGTCGGGACGCCGAGCCGCTCGCCCTCGGCGACGACGCCGCCGTGGATCGAGCTGATCTCCGAAATGCGGCCAGCTTGCGTATCCAGATACATCGACGGCCGCGCGTTCGGGATCTTGGTCGTGAAGTCGTGGACCCAGGCGATCGGGTCGTCATAGAGCAGCTTGATGCCTTTCGCCTTGGCGCAGGCCGCGGCTTCCCGCACGCAATCGAGCGACAGGCCCCAGGCCCACTCGTTGGCGACGATCTGCCCGACGCGCATGCCCGTCAGCGTGCAGGTCGCGGAGACCGCGATATTCGCCATCAGCTTCGACCAGACCACCGGCCAGATATCGTCATAGACGCCGACCGTGAAGCCGCTCGACCGCCAGGCTTCCGCGACCGCCTCGATCCGCGGCGTCAGGCCGCCCTGGGCTTCGGCGATATTGATCGCCTCCATCCCGTTATGATGCACATGGCCTGGCCCCACCATCGAAGCGCCGAAGCCGCCCGCGATGCCGCACAGCACATTGGCCGGATCGACCAGTTCCGAGATGCGTTCGACATTGCCCAGGCCGTTCTGGAGGGAGAGCACGGCCGTCTTCTGGCCGATCATCGCGCGCGCGGCTTCGACTGCGGCCTTGGTCAGCATCGCCTTGGTCGCGACGATGGCCAGTTCGACTTCGCCGGCTTCGGCCGCGTCGGTCGTGGCGTTGGGCCGCGCCACGCGCTCGCCCGAAGCGCCTTCGACCTTCAATCCGTTCGCCTTGATGGCCGCGATATGTTCGGCCCAGTTGTCGAACATCCAGACGTCGTGGCCCGCATCCGCCATCAGGCCCGCATAGACAGAGCCCATGGCGCCCGCGCCAATGATGCCGATTTTCATCTCAGGTACTTCCTTGGATTACGTCTCAAGCACGATTTTGCCGGGGACCTTGCGGGAGAGCAATGCGCGCATCGCCTCGCCCGCCGCCGCCAGCGGGTAGCAGGCGCCGACATGGGGCTTGAGCTTGCCTTCGCTCCACCATGCGAACAATTGCCGGTAGTCGGCGCGCAAGCTTTCCGGCTCGCGCCGGCGGTGCGACGACCAGAACACGCCAATCGCCGAGCAGCTTTTCACCAGCAGCAGGTTGGCCGGAATCTGGGGAATGCGCCCGGCCGCGAACCCGATCACCAGAATGCGCCCGCCCCAGTTGATGCAGCGCAGCGACTGATCGAAGACATCGCCGCCGACCGGATCGTAGATGACGTCCGCGCCATTGCCGCCAGTCAGGCTTTTCACCGCATCGCGGAATTCCGGCGTCTTCGAGAGATCGATGGCGTGATCGGCGCCGTGCGCCAGGGTCAGGGCGCATTTATCGGCGGAACTGGCGGTCGCGATCACCTTGGCGCCGGCGGCCTTGGCGATCTCCACCGCCGTCAGGCCGACGCCGCCCGCCGCGCCATGGACGAGCACCGTTTCGCCGGGTGCGATATGACTGCGCCGCAGCAATCCGACATAGCTTGTGCCATAGGCGACCGGAAAAGCGGCCGCGGTCGCATAATCCATCGCCTCGGGGAACGGGTGGGCCAGATAGTCCTCGACGATGACCTGCTCCCGGTAGGCCCCGTAGTCCATCGTCGCGATCGCCCGGTCGCCGACCTTGAAGTCGGTCACGCCAGGGCCGACGGCCGAAACCACGCCCGCGACCTCGAAGCCGGGGCTGAACGGGAAATCGGGCTTGACCTGATATTTGTGGCCGATAATCAACGTGTCGGCGAAGTTCAATGCCGTCGCCTTGACGTCGATCCGAAGCGCCCCCGGACCGGGCTCCGGCGTCGGCAGGTCGATGATCTTCAAGTCTTCCGGCTCGGATGCTTTCTCCGCGACGACCGCTCGCATATCAGGCTTTGCCCCCTTCGGATAAGAGGGCGAAGCTTTATCAGCCGATGGGTCGGGCCGTCCAGTCGCCAAGGATTTTCCGGGCTTCCGCGGCGCGGTCGACAGGCGCATCGCCCTTCTTGGCGGTCAATTCGATCACATAGCCGTTCGGATCGCGGAAATAGATCGAATCGATGAACTCATGGTCGGATATGCCGCGGGTCTCGACCCCCGACGCCTTGCCCTTGGCGAACATGCGCTGGAGTTCGTCCGGCTCGACTTCAAGCGCGATATGCAGGTCGAAATCGCGCTGGTCCTTGAATTCGAACGGCGCGCCCGGCTCCTCGAAGAACGCCAGGAACGAGCCGTCGCCCATCTGATAGAACGTGTGCAGCACCGCGGCCTTACGGCCGGTCTGGGTCATGTCGATCTTGAGCGCCCGCGCGAGCGGCAATTCCAGAAAGCCTTCGTAAAAGGCGCGGGTTTCCTCGGAATTCCGGCAGCGATAGGCGGCGTGATGCAAGCCTTGGATCATGATGACGGTCCTCGCTTCTGAATTGGCAGACAATCGTCAAAATAGCGCGTCGGCTCGGGATCGCCACCCCAGTATCGAGAACTGGAGCTTGCGCGCAATCCGCCGAAAAGCCTGCGCCGCTACGGCGACGGCCAGCGACCGCGCATGGGCCGGCCGTCCGCTTCAAGCGCCAACCACGACCAGCGGCCATAATGCCGGGCCCGGCTGGCGAGCGCTTGTACCGTTGCTGCATCCGACGCCGCAACAGCGAGGATATCGCGGCCATCCTGGCCGGCGGCGACCCAGATCGCAGCGCCTGCGTCCGGCGGAACGGCGATGCCCCGCTTAAAGAATTCGGCCCGAGCGCCGATCAGAACCGGCATTCCCGCCGGGCCGATGGCGCCGAGCGGCCCCAAGGCGTCCGCGAGAGCTTGCGGCTCGATCACGCTTTCGCCGATGATCTGAGGCGTCAGGCTGTCCGCTTGCAGCGCGAGGCGCAAGGTCTGGATCCGCTCGTCCGGCTGAAGCTGGCGGAAGGTTCGGAAATCCGGATCGTCGGGACTGGCCGGCAGCGCGTCCGGCCGGTCCAGCCAGTGCGCGAAGAAGGCGGACAGATCCTGGCCGGCGGCAGCGGAAAACGCGGCCTCGATCGCCGGCCATCCAGCCGACGTGAAGCGATTGTCCGTCCAGAACCGGCGAATGCCCACATTGAAGGCCGGCGCCCCGATCCGGTCGCGGAGCATGGCCAGCAGCATGGCAGCCTTGCCATAGCCAACTGCCTGCGCCTGCCCATGGCGCTTCGTGACGAAGGCGCGGAGCGGCGTCCGGCGGCTTTGCGGCAGCGCGTCGTATTCCAGCAGCCAGTCATAGCGCATGGCGCGCGCCGCCTCGGGGCCTTCGGCCTCGGCCAGGGCGTAGTCGGCAAAATATGTGGCGAACCCCTCGGCCCAGTTGCCGTTCCGATAGTCGACAAATACGCCATTGCCCCACCAGACATGGGCGATCTCATGCCAGAGCGAGCGGCCGCGCATGAACGGCTGCGGCAGGATGCGGCCGGACGCCAGGGTGAACCCCGGAAACCCGAGTCCGACCGGCAATGGCGTCTCGACGACGGCGAAGGCCTTGTAGGGATAGGCGCCGATCCGTTCGCCAAGGGCGGCGACGGCTGCGCCGGCGGCCTCGATATAGGCGTCGGCCAGGCCCGCATTCGCGCCAGTGAAGAACGTGCGGATAGCGACCCCGTTCAGAACCCGCTCCGTCATCTGATAGGGCCCGACGATCAAGGGCGCGCGCGCGATCTCCGGCCGGAGTTCGAACGTCGTCTCCGCGCCGCCGCCTGGCAGCGCCGCCACGACGCCGTCGGGATAGGGCACGGCCATGCTGCCCGGCGGCGTCGTCACGACCAGCCGCCAGCGGTCATGCCCGGCGGGCAAAGGCGGCAGCCAGCCGGCATCAGGCGGCAGCAAGGCGCTATCTGGCCCGATATAGCCCGAGAGCGGATCCTCTGCTCCGTCGAGCGGCGGACGCCGGACCTTGATCGCAGTTTCCGCGCCGGCGCTGCCGGTCACGGCGCCGCCCGCCAGGTCGATCGATAGCTTGACCACAAGCGCTTCGCCTGCCGCCGCAAGGCCCGGAACGCCAGCGACACAGAGACAAAGCGCGAAACCGGCAAGGACGCGCATGCCGCGCCGGATCACGGCGGCGGCGCTTTCGGCAGCTTGGCGACCAGTTCCAGTGCGGCGCCGTCGCGGCTGACCTGGAACGGCAGCCAGGCGCCCCAGCTATGGCGGCGGATCGCGGCGCTAAGGTCGGCCGCTTTCGCCACGGGCTGCCCGGCGGCCTCGGTCACGATATCGCCCGGCAGGAACCCGGCAACTTCCGCAGGCGAGCTTTCGGAGACGCGCGTGATCAGCGCGCCGCCAGCCTCGGGCGCGTCGCCGATGAAGACGCCGATGCGCGGCCGCGCCGCTGGCTCCGGCTCGGGCTCCGGCGCGGGAAGACCGTAGAGCAGGCCAGCGATCGGCCGACCGGCCGCGTCCGGCGCCGCCGAACAATCGTCGCCCGCAAAAACCGGAATGGCGGTCGCGACGCTCGAGACGCCCAACGCTGCAAGCTGATGGGCGACGCCGTGCCCGTGCTCCACATGCCCGCGGCCCAGGAATGCGATGACCGGCCGGTCGGGATGGCGCGCCAGACCGGATTGAATGGCTTCCGCGAAGGCCCGGTCCCACACGAGTTGCGCCGCGACAAAGCGATCAAGCATCGCATCGGAGGCTCTGGACGCTTCCTCGACGACCGCATGCCGTTCGCTGCCGGCCGCGGCCTTCCGGGCGACGACGTCCGCCAGCAGCGCCCGATATTCCGGCAGCGCCGGCGCCGGATCGCTCAAGCCTTCGCGCTCAGCCGGCGAGACCGCCCCCCAGCCTTCGCGGCCGGTCTTCCGCACCAGATCGCGGCCGACATTCATCGCGATCGCCGGCGCGTTCTGCAGGCGGGGCAAGCGCAGGATCGGATCGTAAGCGTCGGCGGCGAAGCCCCAGCCGCCGCTCCAACCGGCGGCGGCAAGGAATTCGGCCCGCGTCGATGCTCCAGCGGCCCATGCGCTCAAGGCTGGCTGGGCGGAACGGGGCAGCATTTCATAGGCATATTGGCCGCCGCCGCGCAGGGCGGAAATCCCGGAAGCGGTCAGCGCCTGCCAGAGGTGGATATCGGCAAAGCCGTGGCTTTCGCCAAGCAGGATCGCATCGGAGGCCGCCAGTCGCCGGATCGCGGCGTCGGCCGACAGAAGAGCTCCTGTCGCGCCGTCGACCCATGCGCCGGCGGGCGGACAGGCCGGACCGGCGGCGAACGCCGCGGGCGACCAGACAAGGCAAGCGCCAAGCAGCGCTGATCGAAGCATTTTCATCCTTCGCAAAGTGGCGCGCCTCCCCCAAAAAGCAAGCGGCCGGCCCTCGCATCGAGAACCGGCCGCTCAAGACTGCCCGCAAGCGTGCGAAGCGGTTCAGATGGCGCCAAACGCCAGCATCGCATCGGCGACTTTACGGAAGCCCGCGATATTCGCGCCCTTCATGTAGTCGACATAGCCGCCCTTCTCGGAGCCATACTCGACGCATGCCGCATGGATGTTGTGCATGATGTCGCGCAGCAGCTTCGAGAGTTCTTCTTCCTTCCAGGAGATGTGGGCCGCGTTCTGGCTCATCTCGAGGCCGGAGGTCGCGACGCCGCCGGCGTTCGCGGCCTTGGACGGCGCGTAGAGGATCCGGGCGGACAGATAGTGATTGATGCCGTCGATCGTCGTCGGCATGTTCGCGCCTTCGGAGACGGCGATACAGCCGTTCTTGATCAGCGTCGCGGCTTCTTCGCCATTGATCTCGTTCTGGGTGGCGCAAGGCAGCGCCACGTCGCACGGGATCGACCAGGGCTGAAGGCCTTCATGGTATTCAGCCCCAAACTCCGTGGCGTATTCCGAAATACGGCCGCGGCGCTTTTCCTTGAGGTCCTTGATCCACTGCAGACGTTCAAGCGTGATGCCGTCCTTGTCGTAGATAAAGCCGGCGGAATCCGACAGCGTCAGCACCGTGCCGCCGCGATGGATGATCTTTTCCGCCGCATGGGTCGCGACATTGCCGGACCCGGAGATGATCGCCTTCTTGCCCTCGATGGCGTCGTTCTTCGTGTGCAGCATGTCTTCGAGCATGTAGACCGCGCCATAGCCCGTCGCTTCCGGGCGCAGCAGCGAACCGCCGAATTCACGGCCCTTGCCGGTCAGAACGCCGTTGAAGCGATTGGTCGTCCGCTTGTATTGGCCGAACATGAAGCCGATTTCGCGGCCGCCGACGCCAATGTCGCCAGCCGGAACGTCGATGTCCGGGCCGACATACTTCACCAGCTCGGTCATGAACGCCTGACAGAAGCGCATGATCTCGGCGTTCGACTTGCCCTTCGGGTTGAAATCGGCGCCGCCCTTGCCGCCGCCCATGGGCAGCTGCGTCAGGGAGTTCTTGAAGGTCTGCTCGAAGCCCAGGAATTTCAGGACCGACTGCGTGACCGACGGATGGAACCGGATGCCGCCCTTGTACGGACCGATGGAGTTGTTGAACTGCACCCGGTAGCCGCGATTGACCCGGACATTGCCGGCGTCGTCCTGCCAGGTGACGCGGAAGGAAATCGTGCGATCCGGCTCAGTCATCCGCTCCAGGATCATCGCATCCCTGTATGCCGGCTTGTCGGCGATATACGGCAAGATCGTCGCTGCGACTTCCTGAACTGCCTGATGAAACTCGGTTTCGCCGGGGCTCCGACGGCGAACGCCATCCATAAACTCGTCGAGATCCCCACTACCAATAGACATATCTCTAATCCCCCCTTTTTATGGCGCAGTCGCCAGTGAAGCGCCGATCTGCTGCAAAAGCATCGGCCTTCTCTGGCATGGCGTCAATGTATTAGACGTTACCGTCCCAAGACAAATGTCGGCCTTGGGCGGACGAATATCAGTCGTCGGCCCAGCGCTTTTCGAAGTCCCAGACTGCTTCGAAACCCATGGCGCGGCTGAACTCCATGAAATCCGCCAACGGCGCTTCGGCTCCGATGCTGGATCCCGTCTGCTTGATCCGGCCATAGACCGACTGGAGCGCCGCGCCGACCGCCAGAAAGCCGGCGCTTGGATAGATCGCCATCCCGTAGCCAAGCTTCTGGTATTCGGCGGCTGGCAGAACCGGCGTCCGTCCGCCCTCGACGACATTGACCAGCAACGGCGCATCGATGGTCTGACCGATCTTCGCCATTTCCTCGACCGATTCGGGGCTTTCGATGAAGATCACATCCGCCCCGGCCTTGGCGAAGGCCTCGCCGCGCCGTAGCGCTTCGTCCAGCCCCAGGCCGGTTCGGGCGTCAGTGCGGGCGACGATCAGGAAATCGCTGCTGTCGCGGGACTCGACGGCGACCTTCACTTTCTTGACCATATCGGCGAGCGGGATGACCCGGCGCATCGGGGTATGGCCGCATTTCTTCGGGAATTCCTGATCCTCGATCTGGATGCCGGCCGCGCCTGCCGCTTCGTAGCCGCGAACCGTATGCTCGACATTCAAGAGGCCGCCATAGCCGGTATCGCCGTCGGCGATGATCGGCGTCTTCGCGAGGCCGCAGAAGACTTTCACCCGCTCCGCCATGTCCCGGTAGCTTGCAAGGCCCGCATCCGGCAGGCCGAGATGGGAGGCGACCGCGCCATAGCCCGTCATGTAGAGCGCGTCGAAGCCCATGGCTTCCGCCAGTCGGACGGAAATACCGTCGAAAATCCCAGGCGCCGCGATGAACTCGCCCGCCGCCAGCTTCGCCTTCAAACTCGCCATCGTGATCTACCCCCTGTCAATCGCGCTCCGGCCCGGTCGCCTGCGCCGTCACCCAACGCCTGCTTTCGACCTTACCGGCTTCGCGCCGCACGACAAGCCGCGCCTGGCCCTTCGCGCGGCCAACCCCCGCAAAAGATTTCCGCGCCGATGTTGCGGAAATGATCGACGCCGCCGACAATGCCGGATAAGCTTTTTTTTGTGGAGGGACAAACATGTCTGGCGAAATTTCGGTCTTCTGGCAGCCCCATTGAACAAGCTGTCTTAGGGTAAAAGAATACCTCGCGGTCCGTGGGATTGCGTTCAAATCTGTGAATGTGCTTGAGGATGAGGGCGGCCTGGACGCGCTGCGCGCGCTTGGCGCGCGTTCGGTGCCGGTCGTCGCGCGGGACGGCAAGTTCGTCTTCGCGCAGTTGATCAAGGACGTCGTCGCCTTCCTCGACCTCAACGAGGATGTCAGCCCGACGCTTTCGCCCGCGGCCCTCGTGGCCCGCGGCGATGCGATCTGGCAGGCCGCAAGCCAATACTGCGCCCAAATGCCTGAAGCCGCCCTTGCGAAGGAATTGCCGAACCGGCCCCGCAGCTACCGGGTGCTGATGCACCATATCTTCCAGATTCCGCTGGCGTTCCTGGAAGCGCGCCAATCGACCCAGGGCCTGACCTATGAGGCCCTGGTGGCGCCGCCGCCGGACGACGTGCTGACCAGCGCCGACATCGCCGCCTTCGGCGACTCCGTCCGTGCGCGCTTCGCGGCCTGGGCGGCGGCGGAAGGCGACACGCTTGGGCAGGGCGAGATGAAAACCTATTATGGCGCTCAACCCGTCCATGAAGTTATTGAAAGAACCGTCTGGCATTCAACGCAACATGTCCGCCAGATCATGTCGTTGCTGGAGCGTGAAGGCCAGACCGTCGACCGACCGCTGACAGCCGACCTTCTGGCCGACCTGCCGCTGCCGGGCCCGGTCTGGGACGCTTGATCGCCCTTCGAAACGACACATGGAATCGCGATGCGCCTTCAAGGCCTTATTCTGATCGCGGTCCTGCTGGCCATTCCGGTTCCCTGGTTCTTCGCCATCGCCCTGAAGCAGGACCCGATCGCCGCTTTCAGCCAGTTCCTTGGCGCCGAGGCGTTGATCCTGATGGCCGTCACGCAGCTCCTCGCAACGCGCCTGCGATGGCTTGAGGCTATATTCGGCGGGCTCGATCGGATTTACGTCCTGCACAAGCACCTAGCCATCACAGCGGTCGCCGCCGTGATGCTGCACGACACGATCGACGCGGACATGGACGAACTGGAGCGGGCGACGACCCTGAACGAGATCGGCGAGATCAGCCTGTATGGCATTCTGATCCTCGTCGCGCTGACGGTCGCGACCTTCATCCCCTATCACCTATGGCGCTGGACCCATCAGTTCATCGGCATATTTTTCACATTAGCCGCAATCCATTACGCGCTGATCCTGAAGCCTTTTTCCCTTAGCGATCCCTTGGGCGCCTACATTATGGCATTCTGCATTCTGGGGTTCGCCGCCTACCTGTATTCCTTGATCTTTCACGCCAAGCTAAGGGGCGCAAAACCTTATATTGTTGAAGCAATCGATCGGACCGGCGGCGCCGTGGCGATCACGCTCAAGCCGATCGGGCTCGGCTTACGGGCGGCGCCGGGGCAGTTTGCCTTCGTCCGCTTCCAGGCGCGCGACCTTGGCGAAGTTCACCCCTTCACACTGAGCAACGCCCCGGACGCTGACGGCGCCCTCCGCATCACCGTCAAGGCCCTTGGCGATTACACGGCGCGCCTAGCCTCGGTCCTGCGGCCTGGGATGACAGCCCGCGTGTCCGGCCCGTTTGGCCGCTTCCGACGACCGAAGCGGGCGCGGAGCGAGATCTGGATCGCGAGCGGCATCGGCGTCACGCCGTTTGCCGCCTGGACGGCGGCGATGAGCGCGCCAGATCGTCCTGTCGATATGTTCTATAGCGTGCGCTCCCTGGATGACGCGGCGCTCCTGCCCAGCCTCGAAGCCGCCGACGCGGCATTCCCGAATTTTCGCCTGCATGTGATCGCGTCCGAGCGAGATGGACGCCTCACCGCCGCGCGCATCGCCGAAACTGTCGCGGCGCCGCTTCGGGACGCCGAAATCTTCTTCTGCGGCCCCGTTTCGATGCGCCGCCAACTCGCCCACGACTTCAGGGCGGCCGGCGTTCCGGCAAAGCGCTTCCACTTTGAGGAATTCGAGATCCGGACAGGCATTGGCCTGACCGCGCTCGCCCATTGGGTCATGGGACGTCTGCGCCGCTAAAGCGGCCCAGCCGAATGCCTCAACGCCCGACGCGATCGGGCGATTAGTGCGCCGCCCCAGTTGCAGGCAGGTCGGACCGAAAGCGCTGCTCGCGCACACGAACGCCCCAGGTCATGTCATCGGCTTCATGCTCAAGGCGAAAGCCATGCCGCTCATACAGCGTGCGCGCGGCGTCGAGGCCGGCGAATGTATCGAGATAGCAAGACCGGAAACCCCGGGCCGCGGCGAATGTCAGGCTCGCCGCCAACAGGCGACGCGCGACGCCGCGTCCGCGCGCCGCATCGGTCGCAATGAACCAGCGGAGATGCGCTTCCCCATCCGCCAGCGCCGGATCGGAACCGTCGATCGCCACGCTCGCAAGGAACCCAGCGGCTCCATCCGCTGTTAGGAGCAGGTCGCGTTCCGGGTCGTAGCGGCCCAGGAACGCCGCCATATCGCCCGCGACGCGCGCCTCGAACGCCATGCCGAAGCCCCATTCGGCGGCGTAGTAGGTCGCATGGGCGCGCACGACATCCCCGATGACGCCCGGCCGCCACCCCCGCTGAAATTCTTCGGTCAATCCTTAGCCCCTCCAGCACATGACACACAGGTCGCCGCAACTTCCCGCAAGACCCATTCCCTGAAAGCCGCAACGATCGGGCGCTTGGTCGAGCCATCGGGATAGACCAGACAGAACTCCCGCCCGGTCGGCAGCGCCAGGTCGAACGGCGCGACAAGGCGCCCGGATTTGAGATCGTCATGGGCGAGGATCGTCTGCGCCAGCAACGCCCCGGCCCCTTCGACCGCTGCGTCGAGCGCATGATCGGGGCTGTTGAAGCCAAGCCCGCCGCCATGGGCGGCTTCGGGCGCGCCGGCGGCCTCGAACCACTCGCTCCAACGTGGCAAGCGCGTCGTGCCGATCATCATGTCATCCTGAATCAACGGAAATCGGGCGAGGTCGGACGGCGTCGTAAGCGACCCGAAGCGCGCGATCGCGCTTGGCGCACAGACCGGCAGCACCTGCAGGTTCATTAAATGCTCGACGACGAGTCCCTGCGGCGGCGGGCTCCCGAGCGGCAGATTGCGGATCGCCAGATCGACGCCGTCGGTCAGGAAATCCGCCACCTTGGATGACGACGCGACCCGCACCTCGACATCGGGATGGGTTTCGGCGAACCGATAGAGCCGCGGCGCCAGCAATTTCGCCGTCAATCCAGGCGGCGTGCTGATGACCAGCACATTCGGGTCCGCCAACCGGCGCAGGGCGGCGACCGCCTCCCGGATCTGCTGAAACCCGCCTTGCAGCCCCGGATATAGGGCCGCGCCAGCCGGCGTCAGTTGGATCGAGCGCGGCAGCCGCTCGAACAGCTTGACCTCCAGATAGTCCTCCAGGCCGCGGATCTGATGACTGAGAGCGCCGGGCGTGACGCTCAATTCCTCGGCCGCGCGCGACATCGCGCCGAGGCGCGCAGTCGCCTCGAACGCGCGCAGCGCCGTGAGCGGCGGCAAAGCGTTATGCAATGATTTCCTCCAGCTATGAGTTTTCCTCAACGCTGCACTGAGAAATCGTCCGGTGTCAAACCAATTGGCTCGCCATAAATCCCCTTCATCGAAAGACGACACACGAGGAAGCCTCACATGTCAGCCCAGAATGCCGACCCGCAGATCCCGACCCTGGAACAGATGGATGCCGCAGTCGCACGCGGCCGCCTGGAGCAGTCGATCGCCTTTGCCGCGTTCGTCCGACGCACTGTCGCGCACGTCAAGGCAGCGCTGCGCTTGAAGCCGCAGGCGCCGCGCCCGGCCGAGCCCGCAACTCTGTAACCCGCCTCTCTCCGCAAGCTCATCTCAAGAAGGAATGCCATCATGTACCTGCCGCTCGGCGTCAACGCCGTCCCGCCCCAGACCGAAATCGTCGAAGCCATCAATCTCGGCCGCCGCGAACAGGCCAGAACGATGAAGGGCCTTTCGGTCGGCTTCTTCAGCCGCATTCGCGCCGCCCTTGCCGGCGCCCGGGGCGGCGAACGCTCCACAATCCCCGGTCAATAAGGAATTCCTGCCAATGCAACGCATCACATCCGAGTTCGACGTCCCCGGCCTCGCCGTTGAAGGCCTCGACATGGCGCCGGGCGAAACCCTGGTTTCCCTGGAAGGCAATGTCTGGGTCACAGCGTCGGACCGCGCCGCCGACATCATCCTGGGGCCTGGCGACGCTCTGACCTTCGCGAAGCGCGCCCGCGCCGTCGTCGGCGGGCTGAGCGGCCGCGGCGTCCGGGTCAAAGTGAACCCCGTCGTGGCTCACTAAAATATGGCGCCCGCCGCGATCGCCGCCGACAACCGCCCCGCCGACGCCAGGTCAGCGGGGCGGTTTGCGTTCAGGCCGGCGCTTCGCCCGCCAGCATCAGCCGATACAGATACCGGCGCTCCGCGATGTCATAGTCGCCATTGGCCTTGTGCAGCAGGTTGCGGTTGTCCCACATGACGAAATCGCCCGGCCGCCAGACATGGCGGTATTCATGGGCGGTTTGGACCGCGTGCTCCAGCAATTGGTCCAGCAAGGGCAGCGCGTCCGCGTTCGCCATGCCTGAAATTCGCTCGATCCGGATCGGATTGATATAGAGCGCCTTCCGGCCGGTCTCGTCGTGGGTGCGGACCAGCGGGTGCGTGACGCTTTGTTCAATCTCATCCTTCCGCTTTGCCGTCAGCCCGACAAGCTTCCTCGCGCTATGGCTCGACTGATAGACATGCTCCGCCATCAAACCGTCGAGCTTGGCCCGCAGGTCCGCCGGCAAGCGCTCGTAGGCCAGCCCCATATTCACGAATTGCGTATCGCCGCCCTTGCTTGGCAGTTCCTTCGCGTGCAGCACCGTCGCCTTGGGCGGACGGGCGGCGTTTGAGTGGTCCGTATGATACCCCTCGCCCGGAATGTAGCGGCGCCCGTCGGCATAGGTGTCCTGGTTCGAGATGTAGTGGATTTCCGGGCATTCCTTCAATTGGAAGCGGGTATTGTGCTGGGGGAAGACTTGGCCGAACTGCCTGGCCGCCGCCAGAAGCTGATGGGGGTCCAGGTCCTGGTCCCGAATGACGAGAACCGAGCCTTCGATAAAGGCCTGATTGAGCGCGTCGCGAAGGTCCGGCGCGAGCGGCCGCCTGAGATCGACGCCTTCGACTTCGACGCCGGTATGCGGCGACAGGTTCTTGAAACGCACGTCCACTGAACTTGCTCCTTCTAACCTTCCGCCTTAGCGGCGGCGGTTGAGAAACGCCGTCATAAGGCGGTTCGGCTCGTCGCTCCGATAGGCTTCGACATAAGCCTGAATGCCGGCCCGGGCGCCATCGGTCACCGACATCCGGTCCCAGTCCATGATGAGCCGCTTCTGAATGCGGACGGCCTTCGGCCCGCACGCCAGCAGCGATTGGACCCAACGCTCGACCGCATCGTCCAGATCGGCCGGATCGACCAGGCGCTCCAGAAAGCCGATGCGATGCGCTTCCTCGGCGTCGATATGATCGCCGGTCAGCACCAGTTCCGTGGCCTTGCCCCAGCCGATCAGGCGCGGCAGGGCGGAGGCCTCCATGCCCGACGGGATGCCGAACCGCACTTCCGGCATGCCGAATTTTGCGCCCCGCACGCCGACCCGCATATCGGCGCAGGCTGCAATCTCGAAGCCCGAGCCGAAGCAATAGCCATTGATCCGGGCGATCACCGGAACCGGACATTGGCGCACGGCGTCGCAGACCCGGTGCGTCTTCGTCGAGGACGCTTCGGCCCCATCCAGGTCGAAGTCCTTCATTTCCGCCAAATTGGTGCCGCCGACGAAGCTTTTGTCGCCGGCGCCGGTCAGCACGACCGCCCGCAAGCTCCCGTCATGCTTGATCGACGCCATGACGTCGATGAATTGCTGCTTGCCCTCCAGGCCAAGCGCGTTGCGCTTTTCCGGATTGTTGAACATCACGCGGGCGACGCGGCCCTTGTCGCCGCGGTCGTCGAAGGTCAGCTCGATCAAGCTCATGGCGCTATGTCTCTCCTCTAAACTATCGCCTTGGGCGCGCCGTTATGCGGGCGCCTGCAGATACGCGCCCTGCCGCGCCAGTTCCTTGCGGATGTCGGCGACCGGCACGTCCCGCGCCGCGAGCTTGCGCCCGGCCGTCAGCGCGGCGGCGACGCCGGCCGCATGGCCGGTCAGCCAGCATTGGGGAATTTCCCGCATGAAGGTGTGGGTCTGCGCGTCCGACGAAATATGCCGGCCCGCGACCAGCAGGTTCGGCGTCGACTGCGGCAACAGGGCGCCATAGGGCACGGAGACGGTCGGCCAGTTCGGACTGAGGCTCGGGCTGACGCCGATCTCGTCGGCAAGAACCTGGCCGCTCCGGGTTTCGGCCGCCGTCATCCTGGTCTGGCCGACAAGCCGGCGGCTGTGGCGCGCGCCCAGTTGCGGCGCGGTCAACATCAACCAGGCTTTTTCGAACCCCGGCGCATGGCGTTTGTAGAAATGCAGCAGGTCGACGATCGCCTGCCGCGACAGCAGCTCCAGCTGGGTCAGGTCGTCGATCTTCAGGACATCGAAGCCCGCGAACCGCGGCCCCATGAAGACGACGACATCGTCGCGCCAGCCCGCCATGGGCAGAATGAAATGCTTCACCGCCGCCCGCCCGGCCTGCATGAATTCCTTGAAGCCCGTGGAATCGCTCGTGCGGAACGCCATCCAAGCATCGACGTCGACGCCGGACAGCAGGGATGCAGTGTTGGCGCAGTGATGGATGTTGTCCTGGTCGATATCGCCCTCGGCCCCCTCCCCGGCGCGCGCGAACATGTCGCCGTCGCCGGAGGCGTCGACGACCGCGCCCGCTCGGATCGCCATCCGACCTTCCTTCGATTCGACGATGGCGCCGGCGATCCGCCCGTCCTCCATCAACGGCGCCGTCACCCAGGTATGCAGCAGCACATCGACGCCCGCTTCCGAGATCATCGCGAGCGAGGCGAGCTTCAGCCATTCCGGGTCGATCATCGGCGCCCAGGTGACGGCGCCGTGGTGGGCCGACGCCCTGGGCGCCCACGCCGAAACGGCGGCCTCATCCCGGCTGCCCCAAAGCGCCTTCGACGGCCCCTTGATCGCATCGGCCGGCAGCCGGTCGAGCAATTCCTCCGCCAGGCCCCGGATCACGAGCTTGCCGTCCCAGTCGGACATGCGGTCGATCCAGATGACGAGGCCGCCGGTCGAAAGCCCGCCCAGATGATTATAACGCTCCGCCAGGATGACCTTTGCGCCGGTCCGCGCCGCGGCGATGGCGGCCGTGGTGCCGGCCGGTCCGCCGCCGACGACGAGCACGTCGGTCGTCGCGAAGACCGGAATATCGGCGGCCGGCGCCGTGACCGTGCCGAGGCCGCCGCGCTTCGGCCGCACTATGCTGCGGCCCGCATCGAACACGCCCTTCTGGGCCTCACGGGCTTCGGCGTCGTCCTGCATCGCTTGGCTTCCTTCTCTGCTGAACAAGGGAAAAGCTTGGCGCGGCGGGGCGGCGCGCACAAGCGCCGCGATTTTCCTGTATACTGGCCGCCTTAACCCCAAGGGAGACGCCGATGCCCAAGCTGCATCTCATCAGCGCCTACACCTGACCCTGGGTGCAAAGGGCCGTGATTGCCCTTCGCGCCAAGTCGGTCACGTTCGAGACCACCTATATCAACCTCCGCGACCGCCCGGACTGGTTCATGAAGATCTCGCCGCACGGCAAGGTGCCCGTGCTGCTGGTCGACGATCAGCCATTGTTCGAAAGCAATGCAATCGCGGAATATCTGGACGAGACGATCGCGCCCCGCCTGCACCCGGAAGATCCGCTTGTCCGCGCCCGCCACCGGGCCTGGACCGACTTTACGCCTGACTTCGCAAGCAGCCTCTCGGCGGTCTACTACGCCAAGACCAAGGCAGACTCCGATGCGGCGCATGAAGACGCCAGGGACGCGCTTGAAACGCTGGAAGGCGCGCTCGCGGCTGACAAGGCGCCAGGCGGCCCGTTCTTTGGCGGCGACCGGCTTTGCCTGGTCGATTGCGCCTACACGCCTTTCCTGCAACGCTTCCTGATGGCGGACGCGCTCCTGAAGACCGGCCTGATCGACGGCTATCCGAAGGTGAAGGCCTGGACGGAGGCGCTTCTGGCGACGGAGATCGTCGAAGGCTCTGTCGCGGACGTGTTTCCGGCGGAGTTCGAGGGCAACCTGATCCGGCGCGAGACCTATGCGGCGACCTTGCTGCAGCGAGCGGCGGAATAGCGCGGGCGGAAGGCGGCGGGACGGCTTGCGATCCCCCGCCGCCTCCGCTAGTTTCCCCCGCTCACACCAGACCGAGCCGGTTTGGGCGACCCTGCGGAGGGGTGCCAGAGTGGTTGAATGGGACGGTCTCGAAAACCGTTAAGGGGGCAACTCCTTCGAGGGTTCGAATCCCTCTCCCTCCGCCATCACCTAGTTTCAAGCCATCTTTCGCCGTCTCAAAACATCGAGAAATCCCCAGATTTCAGCCGAAAGGCGGTTCCGGGGCATTGCATCGCGTCTCACCCCATCGCATATGTATTGTGGTACGGATTGGGGGACGAGATGGCGAAGAGCGGCGCGCACCCAATGAATGCGCTGACAGCGGTAGGCGTCCGGAATACGAAGCAGCCGGGACGGTACGCTGACGGCAATGGCCTTTACCTGCATGTGCGCCCCACGGGCTCCAAGAGTTGGACGCTGCGCCTGCTTATCCGCGGTGTGCGCAAGGATATCGGCCTCGGCAGTGTGGCGATGGTGCCATTAGCGGAAGCGCGCGAAGTCGCCGCCCACATGCGCAAGATCGCCCGCGCTGGCGGCGATCCGATTGCCGAGCGCAATAGTGAGAAAGCGACGGCGCCGACCTTCCGGGAGGCTGCGATCCGTGTACATGAATCGCAGAAGCCAACATGGCGTAATGCAAAGCACGGCGCGCAATGGATCTCCACCTTGGAGCGCTATGTCTTCCCGTTGATCGGAGAGAAGCGCGTAAACGAGATTGAGAGCGGGGATGTGCTCAGGGTATTGGGCGATATCTGGCTTACCAAACCTGAGACGGCTCGGCGCGTCCGGCAGCGCATCTCGACCGTCCTGGACTGGGCTCGCGCCGCTGGGCACCGGGATGGCGAGAACCCCTGCGCTGGCATCACACGCGGCCTGCCCAAGCAACCTGAGCGAACCGGTAAGCATCATGCCGCGATGGCCTACGACGCCGTGCCTTCCTTCCTGCAAGAAACCCTACCTGAGCTGGCAATCGGGCTTTCGAGCAAACTAGCGCTGGAGTTCCTGATCCTGACCGCCGCGCGCACGACGGAGGTGCTAGAGGCTGACTGGTCGGAGGTCGACCTGGATGCCGCGCTCTGGACGGTGCCGGCCACGCGCATGAAGGCAGGGCGGGAACACCGTGTGAGAACGGCGGTGAGAAAGTCGTCCACTGGAGCGGCGGGATAATCTCGCT
>ERZ888423.277-NODE-277-length-55103-cov-33.453059_pt1 | contig 55103 bp, 51 predicted proteins | sample MGYA00520523_ERZ888423 | MGnify/ENA primary metagenome ERZ888423 (study PRJEB32303, sample SAMEA104408611) | aquatic metagenome | biome: Brackish water; feature: Pelagic; material: water | place: Baltic Sea | collected 2014-06-08T10:24:00 | depth 30,27 m ... | reverse complement strand
TGGCCAATGACGTGCTGCTTACCCGGCTCGAAGCTGCCGCGCGGCCGGAGGCCTGGGTAGGGCTCTCAAGGGTCCGAAGCCCCACGCCCCGCCTTCTCGTCAAGCCCGCTGGTACCCTGGCGGGCTTCCAGCGCCGCGGCCACACTATCGAGGCTTACACCACGCGACCGGAGGGCCACAAAGACATGGTAGAGCACATCCGCCGCCTCGCTCGCCACGCGGCCGTCGCTCTCGCCGCGCACCGCGTCTGCCAGTTCGCCGCCTTCTTCGGCGACCTTGGCGGCGCAGGTGCCGGGCCCTTTGGCCAGCAGTTTCGCGGTCCAGCTCCTGCCCGCATCGCCGTCTTTGGCGCGGGCATCGATGGCTCCGGCGAGATGCGCGAGGGCGGCGGACAGCCGGGCAGGGGAGGCAAGGTCGGTCATGGGGCAGGCTCCTGTTGCAAGCCGTTTACCGTTCCCCGGCGTCCGCGTCACCCGGCCAAGCTTGACGAACGCAGCGTAAGGGGGGCCAGCTTTGGTCCAAACGAAGGAGTTCCCATGAAAGATCGCATTTCCATCACGATGCTCGACGACGGCGTGGCCGATGTCCGCCTGATCCGCACCGACAAGATGAATGCCCTCGACCCCGCGATGTTCGCTGGCATCGTCGAGGCGATCGCCCAGCTGAACAATACCAAGGGCCTGCGCGCCGTGGTCCTGTCCGGCGAAGGCCGCGCCTTCTGCGCGGGGCTCGATCTCTCCTCCATGGCCCAGCCCGGCGACGGCAAGAAACAGGGCGAAGGCGCCACCGGCAGCCTCGGCAGCCGCAGCCACGGCGTCGCCAACCTCGCCCAGCATGTCGCCTGGGGCTGGCGGGAACTTCCCGTCCCGGTGATTGCTGCCGTGCACGGCATCGCCTTCGGCGGCGGGTTCCAGATCATGTCGGGGGCTGATATCCGCATCATCCATCCCGACACCCGCTGCGCCATCATGGAAATGAAATGGGGCCTCGTGCCCGACATGGCGGGCTTCCCGCTGTGGCGGGGCAACGTGCGCGATGATGTGATCCGCGAGCTGACCTACACGAACCGCGAATTCAAGGGCAGCGAGGCGCATGCTTTCGGCTTCGCCACGAAGCTTTCGGAGACACCGCTCGAGGACGCCCTCTGGCACGCCAAACTCATCGCCGGCAAGCACCCGGCCGCCATGCGCGGGGCGAAGGTTCTGTGCAATGCGATGGCCGGTTCCACGGATGCGGAACTCCTCGCCCTGGAAAGCAGTGAGCAGCTGAAAATCATGCGCACGCCGAACCAGATCGAGGCCGTGATGGCCGAGATGCAGAAACGTAAGGCGGTGTTTGCGGACTAAACGGTCCGCACCGGGGCGCCTGCCTTGCCGAGGGCGTCGCGCGCTTCGGCAAGGGTGGCCTCGCCGAAGTGGAAGATCGATGCGGCGAGCACCGCGCTTGCCCCGCCTTCGAGAACGGCCGGGGCAAAGTCCGCCACGCTGCCGGCGCCGCCACTGGCGATGACCGGGATGGTAACGGCGCAGGACACGGCCTTGAGGAGGGCGATGTCATATCCGGTCTTGGTCCCGTCGCGGTCCATCGAGGTCAGAAGGATTTCGCCGGCCCCTTTCGAGGCGGCGAGGCGGGCGAAGTTAACCGCGTTAATGCCCGTCGCCTCACGGCCGCCCTTGGTGAATATCTCCCAATGGTCGCCGGTCTTACGGGCGTCGATCGCCACCACGACGCATTGCCGGCCTGCCTTGGCGGCGCAGGCCGAAATGAGGTCTGGGTCTGACACCGCGGCGGAATTGATCGCCACCTTGTCCGCGCCCGCCCGCAGGAGGGCGACCATGTCGTCCACCGAGCGAACGCCGCCGCCGACGGTGAGGGGCATGAAACAGGCCTCCGCCGTGCGGCTGACTGTTTCGAGCAATGTGCCCCGGCCTTCATGGCTGGCCGTGATGTCCAGGAAGCAGAGCTCGTCGGCCCCCTGCGCGTCATAGGCGCGGGCGAGGGCTACGGGATCGCCGGCATCCTTCAGGTCCACGAAATTGACGCCCTTCACGGTGCGGCCGTCTTTCACGTCGAGGCAGGGGATGATGCGCGTTTTCAGCATGCGCGCGGTGTAGCGGCAGGCGTTGGCTAACGGAAGGGGGCCTGGGCGGCGATGACGGCAAGGAACATAAGATGAACGTTGCGCCGATGTCAGGTCAAATCGATCAAATTGCACCGATCATCTGGGGCCGGACTTAAGCATGGCGGTGTATGCGTACGGATCGAAATCCGAGAACCGCCTGCCTATGACGACTGCCCTTCGCAAAGCCATCCTGACGGGCGCGCTGATCACGGCGGGCTCGGTGCTGGCTTCGATGGTGGCGACCTGGTTCTGGCTGCAGACCGGTCCGGTGGTTGATCACGCGTCGGTCTGCATTTCCTGCATCGTACTGGGGATGATCATTGCGCCGACCTGCAGTTTCTTCATCCTGCGGGCACAGATGAAAGCCGAGCGCCTTGCGCTGGCCAATCACCGACTGGCCAACAGTGACGAACTGACGGGCTTGCCTACCCGGCGCGCCTTCTTCACCGCGGCGGCGCAGCTTCAGGGCCGGGCCGCGCTGGGCGAAGGCGTCCTCGCCTGCGGGATTGCCGACATCGACAATTTCAAGCGCGTCAACGATGAGCATGGCCACGAGGCGGGCGACAATATCCTGAAGTCGGTCGGCGGAGCGATGCGCGCGATGGAGCCTGAAAGCGGCGTGATGGCGCGCCTTGGCGGCGAGGAGTTCGCGGCCGCCGGCCTGTTCGCAACCGAGGCAGACGCGCGCCACTATTTCCAGGATCTGGTGCGCGTGCTCGGCGGCGAAGGCTGCGTGCATGGCGGCCACCGCCTGTGCGTGACGATCAGCCTGGGCTATTGCCTCGCGCGAGAGGGCGACACGGTGTCTGGGCTGCTGAGCCGGGCGGACCGTGCGCTGTGCCGCGCCAAGGCGGCAGGCAAGAACCGTGCGGTGGGCGATGCGCCCGCGCCGGGGCCGATCCGCGTGCCGGCCTGACGGGCTTTCTGGCGCGGCGGCGAGGGCTGCCCGGCGCAGCGCGGGCGCAACCGGGGCGGCTTCCGGGGTGTTGATGGGTCATTGCCCCTTCAAGGAGACGCGCAGAGCGATAGTCCGGCATGGGGCCCCGTCCTTTGTGATGGCGGGCAGGCGCTCAGGCTGAAGGCGGCAAGCGTGGCCGCGAGCGGATCAGCGGCGCGGGATCACGGTGGCGGGACGATCTGTTATCCGTAGCATATGGAACCTCGTAAGCTGCCCGGGTTCGGACGCAGCGGCGCAGTGATGAACAATCCGGCGATGGGAGGACGGCTGCGACGCGAGTAGCTGGGCGAAGCGGTGCGCTCCTCGCCCCGGCCGCCGGCACAGCGCGGGCGGCTTCCCGCGCACGTCCTCGCGATGTTGTCCTTTAAGCTGTTGATCTGGGTCCAACTGCGTGACGCCGCGCTGACGGAGCGGTTCGCAATGTCCGTTCCGGCCGGCATAATCTGTATACGGCCCTTATGGTCTGTCCGCCGGATCGAGCGCCGGCTCTGGCGGGCCGCCATTGGGGGGCTGTGCGTTTACAGCGTTTGGGTATTGATGCGGTAAGGTCGTGCCCGGGCGCGCGGCCAGCTTTAGGCAGCCGCCCTGACCGCCTCCGCCGCATCAATATCTCCATCATACAGCGCCCGGCCCAGGATGGTGCCGGCGATGGGGGCGCCGCTCGCTCTTAGTGCGCGGATGTCGTCGACGCTTTTGACGCCGCCGCTGGCGATGATGGGGATGGTGACGGTGTTGGCGAGTTCTGCCGTGAACGGAATGTTCACGCCGGTCTTCAGGCCGTCGCGGCTGATGTCGGTGGCGATGATGGCGGCGACGCCGCAGCCTTCGAAGGCTTTCGCAAGTTCGGTGGCGCACATGTCGCTGGTCTCGGCCCAGCCTTCGACGGCGACCATGCCCTCTTTCGCGTCGATGCCGACAACGATGCGTCCCGGCAGGGCGCGGGCGGCGGTTTTCACGAGCTCGGGGTCGCGGAGCGCCGCTGTGCCGAGGATGACGCGGGCGATGCCGGCCTCCAGCCAGGCGTCGATCTGGGCGCGGGTGCGGATGCCGCCGCCGAGCTGGACTGTGGCAGCGGTGGCTTTCAGGATGCCGGCGACGGCGGCGCGGTTGATGGGCTGGCCTTCGAAGGCGCCGTTGAGGTCGACGACATGGAGATGGGTAAAGCCCATTTGCGCGAAGGCGGCGGCCTGGTTGGCGGGGTCGGTGTTGAACACGGTGGCTGCGTCCATCTCGCCGCGCAGCAGGCGGACGCAGGCGCCGTCTTTCAGGTCAATCGCGGGGTAGAGGGTGAAGGTCATGGGGACCACTTCAGGAAGTTGCTCAGGATCGTCAGCCCCAGCTTCTGGCTTTTTTCCGGATGGAACTGGGTGCCGAAGAGGTTGTCGCGGGCGAGGGCGGCGGCGAAGGGCGCGCCGTAGTCGCACCAGGCGGTGACGTGGGCCTCGTCTTCCGGGCGGAAGGCGTAGGAGTGGGTGAAATAGGCGTGGGACCGGGGCCCGAGGCCGGCGAGGACGGGGTGGTCGCCGGTGAGGAGGATCTCGTTCCAGCCGACATGCGGGACGGGCAGGCCGGGGGCGGGTTCGAAGGCCTCGACGAGGCCGTGAATCCAGCCGAGGCCGCGGGTTTCGCCGTCTTCGAGGCCGACATCCGCCATCAGTTGCAGGCCGACGCAGATGCCGAGGAAGGGGCGCTGGCGGTCGAGGACCGCGGCTTCGAGGGCCTCGACCATGCCGGGGATGGTGCGCAGAGCGCCGGCACAGTCCGCAAAGTGGCCGACGCCGGGCAAGACGATGCGGTCTGCGGCGGCGAGGCCGCCGGGGGAGGCGGTGATCTGGATGTCATGGGCGCTGCCGGCGGCTGCGGCGAGGGCGCGCGCGCAGGAGTGGAGGTTGCCGGAGCCATAGTCGATAAGCGCAACGCGGGACATGAGCGGCTCTTAGCGGGGGCGGCGGGGTGTGGCAATTGAGGGGTGCGGCGCGCTTGGACGCGGGGAGAAATCATGCGATAGGCGCCGCACCATGGATATCGTTATTCTTTTCGCGCTGATCGCCCTCAACGGGGTGTTTGCGCTTTCCGAACTTGCGATTGTCTCTTCCCGGCGAAACCGTCTGCAAATCCGCGCCGACAAGGGCGACCTGGGGGCCAAAGCCGCCCTGAAGCTGCAGGAAGACCCGTCGGCTTTCCTTTCGACCGTTCAGGTGGGCATCACGCTGGTCGGCATCATCATGGGGGCTTACGGCGCGACGGCGCTGGCGGAAGACGTGGCGCCCTGGATCGTGCAGACTTTCCCGGCACTGGAGAAACAGGCGGGCTTCATCGCGTTTGCCGTGGTGATCGCGGCGACAACCTATCTGTCGATCGTCATCGGCGAACTCGTGCCGAAGCGGATCGCCATCACGGCGCCGGAAGCCTTCGCAAGCATCATCGCGCCGCCGATGGCGCTGCTGGCGAAAATCGTCTTTCCGGTCGTCTTCATCCTGAGGGGGTCGACCAACCTGATCCTCGGCCTGTTCGGCCTGTCGAAGGTCAATGCCGAGCAGATGACGGAAGAGGAAATCGAAAGCGTGATCGAGGAAGGCGCCGCCAGCGGGGCCATTGACGAGGACGAGCGCGCGATGATCCGCAGCGTGATGCGTCTGGCGGACCGGGACGTGCGCTCGATCATGACGTCGCGCAAGGATGTCGTCTGGCTCGATCTCGATGATCCGCCGGAAGAACTTTTGAAGCGCATCGCGCAAAGCCATCACTCGCGCTTCCCGGTGGCGCGCGGTGACCTCGAACATGTGATCTCTGTGGTTCAGACCAAGGATCTTCTGGCGCTGTCCGAGGGCAGGCGGCTGCCGGATTTCGAGACGGCTGGGCATGCACCCCTGTTTGTGCCGGACTCGATGACGGTACTCAACCTGCTCGAGAGCATGCAGGCGAGCGCGGTTCAGATGGCGCTGGTCTCGGACGAGCTCGGCCATATTGAGGGTATCGTCACGGCCGCCGATGTGCTCGGTGCGATTGCCGGGGACGTCGCCTTCTCGGCGGAAGACGGACTGGCGCGGCCGCAGAAGCGCGAGGATGGCTCCTGGCTGCTGGATGGCCGGATGGCGATCGAGGACGCGGAAATCGCGCTGGGTTCGGACCTGACGCCGGAGTATGATCCTCCTTATACGACCGTTGCGGGCCTGGTGATCCATCACCTCCAGCGCATTCCGGAGCTCGGCGATGCGGCGGTGTCCAATGGCTGGCAATTCGAAGTGATCGACATGGACGGCCGCCGCATCGACAAGCTGCTGGTGGCGCGGATCCCGGCGTCGGCGGAAGACCCGACCGGCTAGGGGATAGCAACCCAGTTGCCGTGGAAACCGGGCGGGATGCGCACCGGAATGGTGATCGCGGCGACCGGCGGACCTGAGAATTGCTGCGCGTCGAGAATCACCAGGTCGGTCGTGTCCGTGTTGGTGTCGATGACATAGCCGATCAGCCAGCCCTCATCCTCGGCGGAATTGGCGTGGGCAGGCACGAAGACGAATTCGCCCGGCATCCTGCCCTCGCCGAAGTCGTGAACCTGGCGCGTCCTGGTGCCGAGATCATGCTTGAAGAGGCGCGGGTCGCCGACGAAACCGGGGTCGCCGTGCGCGGGCAGGGCGAGGGTGTAGGCATAGCGGTAGGGCTGGCCCATGCGGCGTTCGTCCGGACGCGGAAATTCCTGCGGCGCGGTGTCGATGACGGTCCGCGTAACCTTGCGGGCGGCGGGATCGATTTCGAGGCTTTCGAACGTACAGACGGTGGTGTTCGGGCCGCGGTCGCCGGCGGCGAACATGTCCTGGTGCACGGCTGCGTCCATGACGACGGTGCCGTCTTCGGTTTCGTAGGCATTGGCGGGGTGGAAGATGTAGCAGGGCTCGACTGCGCACCAGATGATCTCGTCGCCTTTTCCTTCGCGGGGCAGGAGGCCGATGCGGGCAGCGTGCTTGGGGTTCCAGCGATAGGGGAAAGTGTCGCCGCCGATCAGGGCGGGCATCGAGAAGGTGACGGGCAGGTCCATGACGATCACGTAGTTCTTCGTGATCATGCAGTCATGGATGGAGGGGCCATCCTGAACGGCGACGGGTTCGTGCCGGCGCACCTGGCCATCGGCGGTGATGACGGTGTGCCAGATCACGTTGGGTTCCATCGCGTTGTAGCAGATGGCGTGGGTCTCGCCGGTCAGCGGATCAAGGTGCGGATGGGCGGCAAAGCCCTTGCGCAGCAGGCCGCCGAAATCACTCCGTGTTCGGGTTTCCAACATGTCGGAGACTTCGACGGGCAGGCCGCCCGCTTCAACCAGCGCCCAGATCTTACCGCCAAAAGCGACAACGTTCGTGTTCGGACTTTCAAAATTGCTGACGCGGGGCCCGGGTGTGACGGCCTCGCCGAGCGCTTCGTTGATTGCGGGCGAGCGGACCCAGCGGTTGCGGTACCAGAGCGCTTCGCCGTTCTGGAGGCGCAGTCCGTGCAGCATGCCGTCCCCGGCAAACCAGTGATGGGTGGCGGGGTTTGGCGCCTCGAACGGGTTCGGGCCGTTGCGCAGGTAGAGGCCATTGAGGGCCGCCGGGATGGTGCCGGTGACTTTCAGGCCGGTCAGCGTGTGCTCGTCTTTCAGGGGTGTGTGTACGCCGGTGAGATAGGGGTTCTCTTTCGGGGACTTGCGGTGGGCGCGGTTGTAATTCGCAACCCCCATGAGGCCTCTGGTGACCACACCGCGGATGGCGGCTTCGACGGGGCTGGGCATGGTATGCTCCTTTTGGACTTCAGAGGTTGCGGGAATTCGAAATAATGTTTACACCGATAACATGACCGGAAAAGATAACACTGTCAACATCAGTTCTGAGAAAATTCGCTACCATCATGGCGATTTGCGCTCGGCGCTGATCGAAGAAGGCCTGAAACTGATCGACACCGGGCCTGCCGAGGCGCTGAGCCTGCGCGAGATTGCGCGCAATGCGGGGGTTTCGGCCACGGCGGTCTACCGGCACTTTCCGGACAAGGCAGCGCTGCTGGGCGCGTTGTGCCTGGAAGGGCATGACCGGATGGCGGCGGCCTTCCGCAAGGCGATGGCGTCATCGGCGCCGGGAGTTGAAGCTTTCAACGCAATGGGGCGGGCGTATGTTCATTTTGCCCTCGCGCATCCGTCGCTGTTCCGGCTGATGATGGCGCAGAGCGCTGGTCCGGTTTCGGCGCCGCCGCCGAGCGCGGGGGAGGCGGCGGACGGGATGCAGATCCTCGTCAACGCGATAGACGGCCTGTTCGGGGCAGATACGCCGCAACCTCTGCGTGAAGCGCGGCGGCTCAAGGCCTGGTCGCTGGTGCACGGGCTCGCGATGCTGATGCTGGACGGGCAGGTGCCGTCTGAGCCGGCGCTGATCGAAGCGGTGGTGGACGCGAGCGTGCTTTAGGCCCGATCTACAGGCTGCCCTTGGTGCTCGCTGGTTTGCCGCCAAGACGCGGATCTACCTTTATGGCGGTACGCAGGGCGCGCGCAGTGGCCTTGAAGCAGCTTTCGGCGATGTGGTGGTTGTTCTCGCCGTAGAGGTTCTCGATATGCAGGCACATGCCACCATTGCCGGCCAGGGCGTGGAAGAACTCCTTGAAAAGTTCCGTGTCCATCTCGCCGAGCTTGTCACGCCGGAAATCAACCTTCCAGATCAGGTAGGGCCGCTTGCACAGGTCCACCGAGGCGCGCGTCAGCGTCTCGTCCATCGGGATGTAGGCATGGCCAAAGCGCGTGATGCCGCCGAAATCGCCGAGCGCCCTGGCAATCGCCTCGCCAATGACGATGCCGGTATCTTCCACCGAGTGGTGGAAATCGATGTGCAGGTCGCCCTTGCAGTGCACGGTCAGGTCGATCAGCGAATGGCGCGACAGGCTGTCGAGCATATGGTCGAAGAAGCCGATGCCGGTGTCGATATCGGACTTGCCTGTGCCATCAAGGTTAACGGTTACCGAGATGTCGGTTTCCTTGGTCTTGCGGGTGATCGTGGCGTTGCGGATCTGGGTCATGGGCGGGCATATAGTCCTTGGCGAACATTACAGCTAGCGCAGGATGTTCACAGATTCCTAAACATCTACGGGGCAGTTTGATCAGTAGATTCCGAACCGGGAGTCTGGAGCGGCCTCAGTGTGAAGCATTCATCGGTTATCGGCCGTTTGACTGGCAGGGTATCCATTCCGGTTTTCGCCGGGATTGCCGCCGGGCTTTTGTCCATTCTCCTGTATCTTGCGGTGACGGCGATCTCCATTGGTTATCGGATGATCGTGCTGGGTGCGCCGTTCGGATTTGTGGTGCCGCTGCCGGTCCTGCTCGTCATGCTGACCGCTTGCCTGACCATCTCCGGCCTGGGGGCATACCTGTGCGCCAGGCCACTCCAGGCGGTTTTCGAACGCTTTACCGCCTACATGACGACCAGCCGCGCAGATGCGGAAGCCGAGCTCGAGGACATGCAGTTCCCGGAGCTGCGCCGCCTGCACGCGGCGACGACGCAGACGGTGCGCAAGCTGCGCCGCGACAACGAGACCCTGCGCCAGATTGCCTACAGGGATTCGCGCACCGGATTGCCGAACGCGATTGCGCTGGAGCGGCACGTCAACGCGACGCTGCCGGAAGCGAGCTTCGAGCATCCGGCAGCGTTCCTGTTGCTGGACATCGACCGGTTCGGCCAGCTGATCGAGCAGGTCGGCACCCCGAACGGTGATGCGCTGGTCGACGGCGCGGCGAAACGCCTGTCGCGGGCGCTGTCCGACCTCGGCGATCCGGCGGCAATCGCGCTGCGTGGCAGCATGCTGTCAGCCATGTCGGCCGACAAGTTCGTGCTTTACCTGCCCTGCGCCATCAACCGCGACCATGTGATCTCGATTGCGCGCGCGATCCGTGCAGCCTTCGCCGAACCTTTCGAATTGCCGATGCGGCAGATCATCATGTCGATCTCTGGCGGTATCGTTATGGCGCCGGAAGACGCCGAATCCTTCCCGAAGCTGATGCAGAATGCCAAGCTCGCCCTGCGCCTGGTGCGCTCCGAGGCGCAGTCCGGTTTCCGCTTCTTCACGCCGCGCCTGACGCGGATCGTGCAAGGGCGTTACCGGTTCGAGGCGGAGCTGCGCGACGCAGTGGCGAACAAGGAATTCAAGGCGGTCTTCCAGCCGAAGATCGACTTCCAGACAGGCCGGATTGTTGGCGCCGAGGCGCTGGCGCGCTGGCGCCGCCCGAATGGCAAGCTGATCTCACCCGCGACGTTCATTCCGGGGGCAGAGCAGGCGGGGTTGATCGATGCGATCGGCATGCAGATCCTCGAGGCGGCATGCGAGGCGGCGCGCACCTGGCAGCTGGAAGGCTATGACCTGACGGTGGCGGTCAACGTTTCGCCCAGCCAGTTCCAGCGGCACGACCTGACGGACGCGATCATGGCGATGCTGCGCCGGACGGGCCTGCACCCGAACCGGCTGGAGCTGGAGATAACCGAGAGCATGGCGGTGTCCGATCCCGCGCGCGTGGCCGAATTCATCTCGCCGCTGCGGGCGATGGGCACCAAGCTCGCGATCGACGATTTCGGCACCGGCCATTCGAATCTCGCGACGCTGACACAGCTGCCCTTCGACGTGTTCAAGATCGACCGCCAGTTCGTCTCGGCGCTGGAGACTGACCGGCAGGCGCCGGCGATTGTGGAGATGATCCTTGCGATGGCGGAAACGCTGGGACTCAAGACCGTGGCCGAGGGCGTGGAGACGGCGCGGCAGGCGGAGTTCCTGCGGCGGCGCGGCTGCACCATGGCGCAGGGCTTCCTCTATTCACCCGGCTTGCCGGAGACGGCCTTCTTCGACCTGCTGCGCGCCTGGCGCCCGGGGCAGGTGAACGAACAACAGAACGACGTGCAGGAACGTCAGGCGCCGCGCCGGTAAGTGCCGACGGGAACGCCGCCGAGCAGTGTCTCGCCGGATTTCCGGTAACCCAGTTTTTCGGCGACACGGACCGAGTTCGTATTGGCGGGCTCTATCACGCAGGAACTGAGGCCCGGGCAGTTGGAATCCAGCCATTGGTGTGCGGCCGTCATCGCTTCCGTTGCGATGCCGCGGCCCCAGGCGGCGCGGCCAAACGCCCAGCCGGCTTCGGGGCCGGGCACGAGATCTGCCGGCAGGCCGCGCTGGAAATCGGAAAAGCCGGCCTCGCCCAGGAACTCGCCCGTCTGGCGGTCGGTGACGACCCAGTAGCCATAGCCCTTGAATACCCAGAGGCCGGCCGAGCGCAGCAGCGCAAACCAGACATCCTGGCGCCCGCGCGGCTTGCCGCCGATAAAGCGGACAACATCTTCATCGGCCCAGACGGCGGCGGCCGCGTCGAGGTCCCTGGGTTCGGCGCCGCGAAGGCGCAGGCGCGCCGTTTCGATGACAGGGGCTTTCACCCGCCGGCCTTCATCTTGGCGAGCATCGCGCCCATGGCAGCATGCACGGCATTGATGGCCTTGAGCGGACGAACCATCACCTTGAACTCCGTGATCTGACCATCGCCGTTCCATTCGATCATGTCGACGCCGTTGACGGCGATGCCGTCCATTTCGGTTTCGAATTCGAGGACGGCGCGGTCTGCGCAATCGAAGACGCGGGTATAGCGGAAGCTTTCATTGCCGAGCGTTTCTCCGGCGGCGAGCAGGTAGCCCATGGTGATGAACCTGCCTTCCTGAGGCGTGTGGACCACGGGGCTTTTGAAGACGACCTCGTCAGCCAGCAGTGGCGCGAGGCCGTCTGCGGAATGGTCCCCCGCCATCCAGTCAAACCAGCGCTGCAGGTTCGGGCTGTGGCCGGTTTCAGGGATCAGGTGCTTTGCCATGTTGTAGTCCTCCCGGCCAGGAGATTAGGCCCGGCGGGGCCGGGCTGCAACCGGGGCCTGCGGCGGCAGGTTTGGCCTTGCTGTTCCTATGCGTCGCAGGCGCGCGTGCGCGGATGCGTATTGCCAAGCGTCCGCCCAATGCAGAGGATCGCTTTGTAAAGGCACAGCAGAAAGGGCGTTTGCGTCATGGGCAATCATGTAAAGGACAAGTCGATCATCGTGACCGGTGCGGCGGGCGGTTTTGGCCGGCTGGTCAGCGAGAAGGCCGCAGCGCTCGGCGCGGAGGTGACGTGTGCGGATGTTGACCTTGCCGCGCTTGAGGCGAGCGTCGCGGCGATCCGAAAGGCGGGCGGCATGGCGCAGGCCGTGCGCGCGGACGTGACGAAAATTGCGGAGATGAAGGCGGCAGCGAAGGCTGCTGTGGATGCCTATGGCCGGATAGACGTGATGCTGAACAATGCGGGCGTGATGCCACTTGCGCTCTACGCGGACCACGAGAGCGCGCTGGAGAAATGGCACCGCTGCATCGACATAAACATCAAGGGCGTGCTGAACGGCACCGTCGCCGTGCATGACCAGATGATTGCACAGGGCGAGGGCCACGTGATCAACGTGTCGTCGATCTATGGCAACTTTCCGGTCTATGGAGCGGCGGTGTATGGCGCGACCAAATCGGCGGTGAACTTCCTCTCGGAGTCGCTCCGGATCGAGGCGCGCGGCAAGATCAAGGTGACCATCGTGAAGCCGACGGGCGTGCCGGGCACGGGGCTCGGCGCGGGCGTCGTCAATCCGCAGGGCATTGTCGGGATTGTGGGGCAGAACGCGGGGGAGTATTTCGAAGTGCTCGGCCAGATGCGGGAAGGCAGGCTGGATCCCGCCCGCCTTGACCCGAACGAGATAGACTATGTGGCGCTGGATCCGGCCTTTATTGCCGACCAGATCATCCACGCGATCAACCAGCCTAAAGGCGTCTCCATCGGCGACATCACTGTGCGCGCGTCGGGCGATCACTACATTCTGTGAGGCGGCGCTTACGCGTAGCCGAGAAAGGCGAGGATTCTCTCGAAGACGTCCCGGTCGAGACAGAGTTCGCGGTGGTCGAGGTCCTCAACGCCGTGGACTTGGGCGCCCGGGAGTTTCGCCGCGACCGCGGCGATTTCGTCCAGGGGGCAGCCGATGTCGGCGTCCGAGCCGATGAATAACAGCTTGCCGGAATAGCCCGCCAGCGCGCCGGTGAAGTCGAAGGGCGCAAGGTCGCTCTTGCCGGTGGTGCGCAGGAAGTCCAGAGCGCTGTCGAGAACGGCAGGGTCTGCGCCTTCGCGGCGTTTGGCTTCCGCCCAGCCGAGGACGGGCGGGGCGATCAGCACGACATAGTCGGCCTTCGCGCCAGCCTTCAGTGCGTTGGCGGTGGCAATACAGCCGAAGGAGTGGGCGATGATTGTATCTATGGGCGCTTCGGCCGCGCAGGTATCCAGCACAGCCTTTCCGGCGGCCGCGCCGCTGAAGTCGGCGGCCTTCGACGCGCCGTGGGCGGGCAGGTCCATCAGCAAGACCGGGCGCCCATTCGAGATGAAATCCTGCGCATACTGGCGCCAGATCCGGTGCGTATCGTTCCAGCCGTGTACGAACAATGTCGCAGGACCTTCATGCGCGCGCCAGAGCGGCGTGTCGCCGACATCGCGCCGGGCATTCGGGGGCAGCATGTTCTGTCCGGGCGCCGCGCTGATCGGACCGGGCGTCAGTTCGGCAAGAAGTGCTTTGACAGCCTGGTCCATCGCGTCAGTCACCCGGCATACGCCGCGGCCAGGTCCGGATCGCGCGTGGCAACCAGGTCGGCGAGGTCGGAGATGACCCTGGCCTGTTTCCACGTTGCGTCGTCCTGCATCTTGCCGTCGATCATGGCGACGCCGGTGCCGTCCGGCATCGCGGCGAGAATCTTACGGGCGAACTTCACTTCGTCCGGGTCCGGAGAGAAGACGCGCTTGGCGATGGCGATCTGCGATGGGTGGAGCGACCAGGTGCCGGAGCACCCGAGCAGGAATGCATTGCGGAACTGCTGCTCGCAGGCCTCAGAGTCGGCGATGTCGCCGAACGGGCCGTAGAATGCGTTGATGCCGGCCATGCGGCAGGCGTCGACCATGCGGGCGATGGTGTAGTGCCAGGGGTCCTGCTGGACGCTGGCGCGCGGGGCGCCGTCCGTGTTCGGATCATCGATCACGCGGTAGAAGGGATGGCCGCCGCCGACGCGGGTGGTTTTCATCTTGCGGTTTGCGGCAAGGTCGGCCGGACCAAGAGAGATGCCCTGCATGCGGGGGGAGGCGAGGGCGATCTCCTCGACACGGGCCATGCCTTCGGCGGTCTCTAGGATGGCGTGGAAGAGGATGGGGCGTTTGAGGCCGGCCCTGGCTTCGAGCTGGGCGACATACTGGTCGGCGAAGTGGATGTCCCACGGTCCTTCGACCTTGGGCAGCATGATGACGTCCAGCTGGTGACCTGCCTTAAGGACAAGGTCCGAGACGTCCTGCTGGAACCAGGGGGAGTTCAGGCAGTTCACGCGGCTCCAGAAGCCGGTGCCCCTGGCCTGCCAGTCATACATGTTCGCCATCTCGACCGCGCCGGCGCGGGCCGCGTCCTTGGCGTCGGCGGGTATCGCGTCTTCGAGGTTGGCGAGGATCACGTCCACGGTGGGGGCCATCTCGGGCACCTTAGCGCGGACCTTGTCGAGGTGCGGCGGGACAAAGTGGATCATCCGCTCCAGTCGGACTGGCAGGTCGCGCATCGGTTCGGGCGCGCCGATCGACAGGGGCTTGAAGAAGTTACGCGGCGTTTTCCGAGACATGGGCCCCTCCGTTTGCGCGCAGAGGATTAGGGCCGGTGTTGCAGCGCGTCAAATACCGCCGCCGCACGGGAAAATATGCCGCGCCCGGGCGTTGACGGCGCTGAACAAAGTAAAGGAGGTTTCCAGGCCGCTTCTGATGATCCTGCTGACGATTTTCCTGACGCCGGTCGCTGTCGGGCTGAAGCAGGCATTGGCGCGGCGTTCCTGATTAACCTGGTGCCGACGCTGATCGGATGGCTGCCAGGGCTTGATCCACGCCTTCCGGGTCAACACGCGGGGCGGCGAGACGCTCGCCTGGCGACTGAGTCCTTAACCTGACATCGGGTGGGCGGTCTCCAGCAATTCCTGCAATTCATCGGTGAGGACGTGGGTGTAGATCTGCGTCGTGGCAATATCGGCATGGCCGAGAAGCACCTGTACTGCGCGCAGGTCGGCGCCGCCTTGCAGCAGGTGTGTCGCGTAGGCGTGGCGCAGCGCATGCGGGTGAACGCGCGCCGGGTCCAGGCCCGCCTGGGCAGCGGCTCCCTCCAGCAATTGCCCGAGGCGGCGGCGTGTCAGGTGGCCGCTGGCGCCGCGTGACGGGAAGACGAAATCCTCGGCCCGGGTTTTCACGTCCGGGTCGGTGCGTTCTTCCAGCCAGTCCGACAACGCCTGAAGAGCCGGGCGGCCGAGCGGGCAGAGACGTTCCTTGCCGCCCTTGCCGCGGATGATGATGTCGCTGGTCACCCAGCGCGCGCCCTTGCGCCGTGGCAGGCTGCCCATTGTGAGAGACACCAGTTCAGACGCCCGCAGGCCCGCGCCGTAAAGCAGCTCGACAAGGCATTTGAGGCGGGGGTCATTGCTGCAGGCGAAGATCAACGCCTTCATCTCCTCGCGGCTGAGAACATCCGGAATGTCTCGCGCCGGAGAGGGGCCATCTAGTCGGGCAGTTGGGTCATCCTTGCGGTCGCCTTCTTCGAACAGGAAGCGGAAGAAGCGGCGCAGCGCCGACAGCTTGCGGGCCTGCGAGGCGGGCGCGAGGCCGCGTTCGGCCAGGTCCGTGACCCACGCGCTGAGCCCGGCGGGCCTGGCCCGTGTCAGGCGCCCGCTGCAGAACTCGGAAGCGTCCAGCAGATCGCGGCCATAGGCATCGAGCGTGTTCGGGCTCGCGCCCCGCTCGGCCGACATCATTTCGAGAAAGGCGCCGATACGGAGTTTGTCAGACATGCGGGCAATCGTGGCATGGCAGGCTTAAGGTCGCGTTGAGGGCGCTAAAACACGCCTTCGACGGGAATCCGGGTCTCGCCGTCCAGGGGCGGGTTGCCGGCGGCCTGCTGGCCGAGCCACCACATGCCGCCAATGATCGCCACAGCGAGGACGACGAAGCCGATCAGGAATTTGCGCATGGATTTTTGCCCCGAAAGCTGGTTTTCGACTGATTTTTCCGGCGATTCCTGCCGCCCGAATGCGCCGTCTATGTGGCAGGTCTGTAAAAGGCGCGCAACGCCGGGTAAGAGAGAGCATGCCAGACGACAGCGACCCTTCGAGCCCGGCGCCCCCTTTCGAGGGGCGTACGATTGCGCTGGTGGGTCTGATGGGCGCCGGAAAGTCAACCGTCGGACGGCGTCTGGCAGAAAAACTCGGCCGTGATTTCTACGACAGTGACACGGAAATCGAGAAGGCGGCCGGCCTCTCGATCTCGGATATATTCGCGTTGCACGGTGAAGCCGATTTCCGGCGCGGCGAAAAGCAGGTGCTGAAACGCCTTCTGGACCTGCCGCCGCATGTCCTGGCGACCGGGGGCGGGGCCTTCATCGACGCCGAGACGCGGGCGGTGATGAAGGAGAAGGCGGTGACCGTCTGGCTGAACGCCGACCTTGAGACATTGTGGCGCCGGGTCCAGAAGCGCGACAGCAGGCCGCTGCTTAAACGCGCCGACGCCAAGGCGCACCTGTCAAACCTCGTGACCGAGCGGGAACCTTTCTATTCACAGGCTGACCTTAACGTTCAGTCCAAGGATGGGCCCCATACCAATGCAGTGAACGCTATCCTGAAAGCCCTTGAGACCTGGACCCCGACATGACCACCACCCCTTCCATTGAAACTGTCCGGGTAGACCTCGGCGCGCGCGCCTATGACATTCTCGTGGGCCCTGGCGCCCTGACAGATCTGGGCCCGCGCCTCGCGCTCCTGGTGAAGCGTCCGCGCGCCTTCGTGCTGACGGACGAAAACGTGATGCGCCATCATAAGGCACGGCTGGAAGCGGCGGTGACCGGGGCCGGGATCAGGCTCGACTGGATGGCCCTGCCGCCGGGCGAGCAGACGAAGACCTTCGCGCAGCTCGGCCATGTGCTCGACTGGCTGCTGGGGGGCGGCGCCGACCGGGGCGACGTGCTGATCGCGTTCGGCGGCGGCGTCATCGGCGACATGGGCGGCCTTGCCGCCAGCCTGATGAAGCGCGGCATGGGTTTTGTACAAGTGCCGACGACACTGCTGGCGCAGGTCGATTCCTCCGTAGGCGGAAAGACAGCCGTGAATACGCCGCGCGGCAAGAATCTGGTCGGCGCCTTCTACCAGCCGATGCTCGTGATCGCCGATACCGAACTCCTCGCGACACTGCCGGTGCGGGAAATGAAGGCGGGCTATGCGGAAATCCTGAAATACGGCCTGATCAATGATGCGCCTTTCTTTGACTGGCTGGCCGTAAACGGCCGTGAGGTCCTGGGGCTCGAGCCGGAAGCGGCGCGCTATGCTGTCGCGCGCTCCTGCGCCGCGAAAGCGGCGATCGTCGTGGAAGACGAAACCGAGACCGGCGTGCGCCAGCTTCTGAACCTCGGCCACACCTTCGGTCATGCGCTGGAGGCGGCCAACGGCTACGGGCCGGACCTGCTGCACGGCGAGGCGGTGGCGCTGGGCATGGCGATAGCATTCCGTTACGGCGCCGAACTTGGGGTGACGCCGCCGGCCGATGCGCGCCGGGTGACCGAAGTGATCCGCGCCTCGGGCCTGCCGGCCGATTTCAGGGGCAGGGACCGGGCCCGCTTCACGGCGCCGCACCTCACCGAACTGATGCAGCAGGACAAGAAGGCGCGCGGCGGACGCGTGCCGCTGATCCTCGCGCGCGCGATAGGGGCCTCCTACATTCATCCGGATGCGGATCTTGCGTCCATCGAAGCCTTCCTGACCCGTGAACTCCTTGAAACTGCCTAGAGAGACCTACCGCCTGACATGATTGCCGGTTACCTGATTGCCATTTTCGTCCTTCTTTGCCTGTCCGGCTTTTTCTCCGGGTCTGAAACGGCGCTGACCGCCGCCTCCCGCGCACGGATGCACCAACTCGAAAAGGAAGGCGACAAACGCGCCCGTGCCGTAAACCGGCTCCTTTCGAACCGGGAAGACTTCATCGGCGCCATCCTGCTGGGCAACAACCTCGTCAATATCCTCGCGTCCGTTCTGGCGACAACCATGTTCACGGCCTTGTTCGGTCAGGGTGGTCTGGCGCTCGCGGTCGCGACCGGCGTTATGACCGTCACGGTACTGATCTTTTCCGAAGTGTTGCCGAAGACCTATGCCATCTCCCGGCCCGACAGCCTGGCGCTGCTGGTCGCCCGCCCCATCGGGCTCGTGGTGCGCGGGGCGTCGTGGATCATCCAGTTTATCCGCTTCATCGTGAAGATGCTGCTCGCCCTGTTCGGACTGGCGGGGCCGGTGACGCCTGTCTCCGCGGAGCAGGAAATCCGCGGCGCGATCGACCTGCATGCGATGGAGGGCGGTGTGGAAAGCGGCGACCGGCTGCGCCTGGTCGGCGCGCTGGATCTCAAGGACCTCACGGTCGAGGACGTGATGATCCACCGCAAGAACATCCAGATGCTGAATGCGGACATGGACCGGCGCCAGCTGGTGATGAAGGCGCTGGCGAGCCCCCACACGCGCCTGCCGCTCTACCGCGGCGAGAAGGAAGAGATCATCGGCATCCTGCATGCCAAGGACCTGCTGCGCGCGGCGCTGCCGATGGGCGGGGATCTTTCACAGCTCGACCTCGATTCGATCCTGCGCAAGCCCTGGTTCGTGCCGGAGACGACGCAGGTGAAGGACCAGCTCGACCAGTTCCTGTCAAAGGGCCAGCACTTTGCACTGGTTGTCGACGAGTACGGCGAGCTGCAGGGCATGATCACGCTGGAAGACATTCTCGAGGAAATCGTCGGCGCGATCCATGACGAGCATGACGTGCAGGTGCAGGGCGTGCGGGCGCAGGCCGATGGCTCGGTGAATGTCGATGGCTGGGTGCCGATCCGCGATCTCAATCGTGCGACCGGCTGGATCCTTCCGGATGAAGAAGCCGTGACGGTCGCCGGTCTTGTGATCCACGAGGCGCAGACGATTCCGGAGCCGGGGCAGAGTTTCGTCTTCCATGGCTACCGGTTCAACATCCTGCGGCGCCAGCGCAATCAGGTGACCGGCTTGAACATTTCGAAGGCTGATGCAGGTTAGGGGGCGGCCGCCTTCAGCGCGAGCGCGTGAAGGCCGGAATCGAACTCCTTCTGCAACACAAGCATGACGGTGCGTTGCACCTGGACGCGCGAGAGCCCGGCGAAGGCATCTGCGACAATTTCGACTGAGTAGTGCGTCTCGCCGCCCGGCGCGGCCCCGGCGTGGCCCGCATGCCTGGCGCTGTCATCGGTGATGACCAGCGTGACGGGATCGAAGGCTTCAGTGAGGATGTCTTCAATTCGCGATCGTCTGTCACTTGGTTGTGGCATCTTTAAGCGGTGCTCCCTATTATCATGGCCCATGTCCGACAGCGATCCCTTCCGATACCGCGTCAAGTTCAGAGATATACGCGTGAACCCTCCCAAGGACGAGGCTTCGCGCGCGCGCGCCAAGCAAACGCGGGTGTGCGACGAGCCGAACTGCGACCTCGAGGGGGCCTTCCCAGCGCCGCGCCAGGGCGGCAAGGGGCGGCACTTTTTCTGCGAGCAGCATGTGTCGGACTACAATCGCCGCTTCAATTTCTTCGAGGGCATGAGCGAGGCTGAGGCTGCCTCCTTCGTTCGCTCCGAGCGCTACGGCCATAAACGTACCTGGCGGATGGGCGCGGGGCCGATGGGCGGCAAGCGCAGTGCGCACGCCAACGATCCGCGCCGCTGGGCAGGCCGGAGCTTCTTCGACATGGATGATACGCCTGCTGCCGAAGCACGTGTCGAGGCGCATCGCTCAAGCCTCCAGCTGCGCGCGCTGCGCGAGCTTGACCTGGAGGCGGATGCCCAGCCGGCAGAGATCCGCGCGCGCTACGCCGAGTATATCCGCCGTTTCCATCCGGATTCGAACAAGGGTGACCGCTCCAGCGAGCACAAGCTCGAACGGGTCGTGCGCGCTGGCAAGCTGCTCAAGGCTTCGGGCCTGATGCGGACCTGACGGGGCCGTCCATGCCGCATGGACATGGACGAGGAGTTTGTGGTCAAAGGCGCCTGTAACCGGGATTCGCGGCCGGCGCTCGCGGGCCCGCAGAGAGGCAAGGCGCATGAGCAAAGGTCTGGTGACGGTTTTCGGGGGGGCGGGCTTCATTGGCCGGTATGCCGCCCGCACGCTGGTAGAGCGCGGCTGGCGCGTCCGGGTCGCCTGCCGGCGTGTGCATACCGCCATCGACGTGCGCCTCGCCGGGCCGCCCGGCTGGGTAGACATCGTCCAGGCCAACGTGCGCGACCGCGCCTCGATAGATCGTGCGCTTGAGGGCGCGGACGCCGTAGTGAACCTGGTCGGCATCCTGTTCGAAAGCGGCAAGCAGACCTATTCCGGATCGCAGGGTCAGGGCGCGGCGCTGGTCGCCGAGGCGGCGGCGACAAAGGGTATCACGCGGTTCGTTCAGGTCTCGGCCATCGGAGCGAATGCGGGGTCGAAGTCGCCCTATGGCCGCACCAAGGCGCAGGGCGAAGCGGATGTGCGCAAATTCGTCCCCACCGCGACCATCCTTCGCCCCTCCATCGTGTTCGGGGCCGAGGACCAGTTCTTTAACCGGTTCGCCGCAATGGCGCGCTCGGCGCCGTTCCTGCCGTCGATTGGCGGCGGTAGGACAAAGTTCCAGCCGGTCTATGCCGGCAATGTGGCGAGCGCGATTGCCGCTGCCGTCGATACCGATATGGCCGCAGGCAGGACGTTTGAGCTGGGCGGGCCGGGCGTCTACACGTTCAACGAACTCTACGACATCATTCTCAAGACGATCGACCTGAAGCGGTTCAAACTTCCGCTGCCCTTCTTCGTAGCGCGGCCCATGGGCTATATCATTGGTGCTGTATGGCGTTTCGTGCCGCCCTTTTCCTGGGGCTTTCTGGGCGCACCTCCGCTGACGGGGTCTCAGGTCGAGATGCTGAAGGACGACAATGTGGTGGCGCCCGGCGCCCTCACGCTGGCCGATCTTGGCGTGAAGGACCCGGAATCAGTCGAAGCGATTGTGCCGCGCTATCTCTGGCGCTTCCGCACCTACGGCGAATTCCACAAGCCCAGCGAAGCCTGACCGCTCAGGCGGTCATCTGCAGCAGTATCAACCCTGCCGTGCCAACGAGAATCCGCCAGATGGCGAATATGCCGTAGCCATGCTTGCTGATGAAATCCAGCAGCACGCGAATGACCAGCAACGCCGTCATGAAAGCCGCGATGAAGCCGGTGGCGATCAGGCCCATGTCGTTGAAGTCCATGGCCTGCCAGTTCTGCAGCAGGTCATACCCGAAAGCGGCGGCCATTGTCGGCATGGCCAGGAAGAAGCTGAATTCGGCTGCTGCGCGCTTGTTCACCCTCATCAGCATGGCGCCGATGAGCGTTGAGCCCGAGCGCGACATGCCCGGAATCATGGCGAGGCACTGGAAGAAACCGATCACCAGCGATGTGCGCAGGCTGAGCTTCATCGCATCATCATAGGCGGGAGTGGGGGCAAACCGATCAACGAGCCAGAGCAGGATGCCGCCGATGATCAGCGACCAGCAGATGATGACCGGAGTTTCGAACAGCACCGTCTTGATGAAGTCGTGCGCGAGAAAGCCGATGCCGACGGCCGGCAGGAAGGCCAGCAGGATGCTGAGGGCAAACTGGCGTGATGCAGGATCCGACGGCAGCGTGACCAAGACTTTCCAGAGCCGCTCGAAATACAGGGTCACCATCGCCAGTACGGCCCCGAGCTGGATCAGCACTTCGAAGCTGTGGCCTGTTGTTTCGAAGCCGAGGAAATGGGTCAGCAAAAGCAGGTGTGCCGTGGAGGACACGGGTATATATTCGGTGAGCCCCTCCACGATTCCGAGCAGGAGGGCGATAAGGTAATCCATCAAGGCGTTCCCTCTGTTGCGGCGCCAAACGTCCGTCTGCCTGACGCGTGCAGAACCGGTGCCACATTGGTCCAAGGTACCAAACAAATGCCTAGCTAACCGAGTTTGGGAACAAGATCAGCGCTGAATTATTATATATCAAAATAATCTCTAACTGAGATAGAGGGCTTCGCTGAGCGCGAAAACCTGAGTCGGAAAACCCATATATATATCATAACGATATTTAAGTGGCAGGATTTGCTTGAAATCCTGACCGCAGCGCGCCAGATCGCGCGTTCGACAATCCGGAGCGGGTTTCATGGCCGAGAAGATGCTGCAATTCACGAAAGTCTCCCGGTCCACGCCGGCGAAGCGGCCTGCGGCGGCGCGTGCGGATGACTTCCGGGAAATCTATGCAGACTTCTCCGCCGAAGCCGCCAAGGCCCAGGCAGGGCGCTGCTCCCAATGCGGCGTGCCCTTCTGCCAGCAGGGCTGCCCTCTGCAGAACAATATCCCGGACTGGCTGAAGCTTGCCGCCGAGGACCGGTTGGAAGAAGCCTGGCGCGTCTCCTCCGCCACCAACAATATGCCGGAGATCTGCGGCCGCATCTGCCCGCAGGACCGTCTCTGCGAGGGCATCTGCACGATCGAACAGTCCGGCCATGGCACGGTGACGATCGGTTCGATCGAGAAACACATCACTGATACAGCCTGGGCCGAGGGCTGGATAAGGCCGATAAAGCCGCCGCGCGAACGGGCGCAGTCGGCTGGCATCATCGGTGCAGGGCCGGGCGGCCTTGCCGCTGCCGAGCAGCTGCGCCGCAAGGGCTATCAGGTGACGGTGTACGACGCCTATGACCGGGGCGGCGGATTGCTGGTTTACGGCATTCCTGGTTTCAAGCTGGAGAAGGACGTCGTCGAGCGCCGCATCCGGCACCTCGAGGCGTCCGGCATCCGGTTCAGGTTCAACACGCGCGTCGGCAGGGATGTTTCGCTGAGCGACCTGCGCGCCGAGCATGACACCGTGCTGATCGCGACGGGCGTCTATGCCGCGAAGGATTTGAAATGTCCCGGCAGCGGCGCCGACGGCGTGCTGGCGGCGCTGGATTATCTGACCGCCTCAAACCGCAAGGGCCTTGGCGACACTGTGGACGCCTTCGAATCCGGCGAACTGAATGCGCACGGCAAGCGCGTCGTGGTCATCGGCGGCGGCGACACGGCGATGGACTGTGTGCGGACGGCCGTGCGTCAGGGCGCCAGATCGGTGACATGCCTCTATCGCCGCGACCGCGCCAACATGCCGGGCTCGCAGCGCGAAGTGCAGAACGCCGAGGAAGAAGGTGTCGTTTTCGAATGGCTCAGCGCGCCGGAAGCGATCCTCGATTCCAGGAATGGCAAGTTGAAAGCCGTCCGCGCCAGCAAGATGAAGCTGGGAGAGCCGGATGCATCCGGTCGCCAGACGCCGGTCAAGTCCGGAGAGATGATCGACGTGAAAGCCGACATGGTGATCAAGGCGCTCGGTTTTGACCCGGAAGACCTGCCGCTGCTGTTCAACGAGCCAGCGCTGACCGTGAACCGCTGGGGCGCCGTGCGGGTCGACTACGCGACGATGCAGACCAGCCTGCCGGGCGTCTATGCGGCCGGCGATATCGTACGCGGCGCTTCGCTTGTTGTCTGGGCGATCAAGGACGGCCGCGATGCGGCAGAAGCAATGCACAAGGCGATGAAAGCCATGGCGTCCACCAAAGTGGCGGCGGAGTGAGTCAGATGTCGGACTATGTAAAACAGTACCAGGCCAATCGCCAGAAACTGATCGATGGCCACGCGTACAATCCGGAAGATGAGAAGGACGCCTGCGGCGTTGGCCTCGTTGTCTCGCTCGACGGCAAGCCGAAGCGTGAGATCGTGGCGATGGGCATCGCGGCGCTTAAGAACGTCTGGCACCGCGGCGCAGTGGACGCCGACGGCAAGACCGGCGACGGCGCGGGCATTCGCCTCGACGTCCCGCAGGACTTCTTTCGCGAGCATGTCAGCCGTACGGGCCACACGCCGACTGACGACCGTATCTGCGTGGGCCAGATCTTTCTTCCGCGTACTGATTTTACAGCGCAGGAGGCGGGCCGCACGATCGTCGAGCGGGAAGTGCTGCAGTCCGGATTCTACATCTACGGCTGGCGCCAGCCGCCGGTGGATGTCTCCGTCATCGGACAGAAGGCCAAGGACACACGCCCCGCCATCGAGCAGATTATGTTCCGCGATGCCCGTGGCCGAAGCACGGAAGACATGGAGCGCGAGCTCTACATCTGCCGCCGCCGCATCGAGCGGCGCGCGCGCGAGGCGAGCATCCCGTCCTTCTATGTCTGCTCGCTGAACCACAAGTCGCTGATCTATAAGGGCATGTTCCTTGCCGCCGACATCGACAATTTCTATCTCGACCTGCGTGACGAGCGGTTCGTCTCGGCATTCGCGATCTATCACCAGCGTTATTCGACCAACACCTTCCCGCAATGGGCGCTGGCCCAGCCTTTCCGGATGATCGCGCACAACGGCGAGATCAACACGCTGCGCGGCAACAAGAACTGGATGAAGAGCCACGAGATCCGGATGGTCTCCGAGGCTTACGGCGACAATGTCGACGACATCAAGCCGATCATCCCGGACGGCACGTCGGATTCCGGCGCGCTCGATGCCGTCTGGGAGATGCTCTGCAAGTCAGGCCGCTCTGCGCCGATGGCGAAGGCGATGCTGATCCCGGAAGCCTGGTCGAAACGCGAGTCGGTCATGCCGATGGCGCACCGGGCTCTGTACGATTATTGCAACTCGGTGATGGAGCCATGGGACGGCCCGGCCGGCATCGCCGCCTTCGACGGCCGCTGGGCGGTTGCGGGGCTTGACCGCAACGGCCTGCGCCCGCTGCGCTATGCTCTGACCACGGACGGTATCCTGGCGGTTGGCTCGGAAACTGGCATGTGCCCACTTGGCAATCACGAAATCGCCCGGCGCGGGTCCATTCCTGCGGGCGGCATGATCGCAGCCGACCTCGAGACCGGGAAGTTCTATGACCATCGGGAAATCGTTGATCATCTTGCCGCAAAGGCGCCTTACGAAGAATGGCTGCAGGCTGTGGTCGAGTTGGAGCCCCAGATCGGCCCCGGCCCGGAACCGGTGCTGTTCAGCCGCGAAGAACTTCTGCGCCGCCAGACGGCCGCCGGTTTCACGCTGGAGACCCTGGAACTGATCCTCGCGCCGATGGCCGAGAGCTCGAAGGAGGCGATCGGATCGATGGGCGATGATACGGCGCCTGCCGTGCTATCTTCGGCGTATCGGCCGATGAGCCATTTCTTCCGCCAGAATTTCAGCCAGGTGACGAACCCGCCGATCGATCCCCTGCGCGAGGGCCGGGTGATGAGCCTGCGCACGCGGTTCAAGAACCTCGGAAACGTTCTCGATACGGACAAATCCCAGCAGGAAGTCTTCGTGCTCGAAAGCCCGGTGCTGACCACCGGGATGTATGAGCGCATGCACACCCGCCTCGGTCTCGGCACCGAAGTCATCGATTGCACCTTTGCCGCCGATGCGGTGACGTCGGAAGGCGCCGCCCTGAAAGATGCGCTGGAGCGCATCCGTCGCGAAGCCGAAGAGGCCGTTCGGGCCGGGCGCGAACACATCATCCTTACGGACGAGCATCAATCAGCCACACGCATTGCCGTGCCGATGATCCTCGCGACCGGCGCCGTGCACTCGCACCTCGTGGCGCAGGGGCTTCGCACCTTCTGCTCGATCACTGTGCGTTCGGCAGAGTGTCTGGACACGCACTATTTCGCGGTGCTGATCGGCGTCGGCGCAACCTGCGTGAACGCGTACCTTGCGCAAGATGCCATAGCTGACCGCCACGCCCGCGGCCTGCTGGGCGACCTCTCTCTGGGCCGGGCCGTCAAAAACTTCAAGGATGCGGTCGAGGCAGGGCTCCTGAAGATCATCTCCAAGATGGGCATCTCGGTCATCTCTTCGTATCGCGGCGGATACAACTTCGAAGCGCTCGGCCTCAGCCGTGCCCTCGTCGCTGACTATTTCCCCGGCATGTCGAGCCGCATCTCGGGCCTTGGCCTTGCGGGCCTCGAAGAGAACGCGCTCGTGCGCCATCAGAAGGCGTTTGATGAAGATGTCATCTCGCTGCCGGTCGGCGGCTTCTACCGCCTGCGCGCCTCTGACGAACTGCACGCGCTGGACGGCACGCTGATCCACACGCTGCAGGCGGCCTGCGACCGCGGCGACTATGCGATCTATCGCAAGTATGTAGACGCCGTGCATGCCCGCGACCCGATCCAGTTGCGTGACCTTCTCGACTTCAAGGTCGCCGGAGAGGCGATCCCGCTGAGCCAGGTTCAGTCGATCAACGAAATCCGCAAGCGCTTCGTCACGCCCGGCATGTCGCTCGGCGCGCTGTCGCCGGAAGCGCATGGCACGCTGAACGTTGCGATGAACCGGATTGGCGCAAAGTCCGTGTCCGGAGAAGGCGGCGAGGACCGCGCGCGATACCGGCCCCTGCCAAACGGCGACAACATGAACTCGGCGGTCAAGCAGATCGCCTCCGGCCGCTTCGGCGTGACGGCGGAATACCTCAATGAATGCCGCGAGATTGAGATCAAGGTTGCGCAAGGTGCCAAGCCCGGGGAAGGCGGCCAGCTGCCCGGCTTCAAGGTGACGGAACTGATCGCGAAGCTGCGCCATGCCACCCCCGGCGTGACGCTGATCTCGCCGCCGCCGCACCATGACATATACTCGATCGAAGACCTCGCCCAGCTGATCTACGACCTGAAGCAGATCAACCCCGATTGCCGCGTGTGCGTGAAGCTTGTCGCCCAGTCGGGCGTCGGCACGGTCGCGGCCGGCGTTGCCAAGGCGAAGGCCGACATCATCCTTATCGCCGGCGGCGTTGGCGGCACAGGCGCGAGCCCGCAGACTTCGATCAAGTATGCAGGCCTGCCCTGGGAAATCGGTCTTGCCGAAACGCACCAGGTGCTGTCGCTCAACAACCTGCGCGACAAGATCACCATCCGCACGGATGGCGGCCTGCGCACCGGACGCGACATTGTGATCGCGGCGATGCTTGGCGCGGAAGAATACGGCATCGGTACGGCTTCGCTGGTGGCGATGGGCTGTATAATGGTGCGTCAGTGTCATTCAAACACCTGTCCGGTGGGTGTCTGCACGCAGGACGAGGCGCTGCGCGCGCACTTCTCGGGATCGCCCGACAAGGTCGTGAACCTGATGAGCTTTATTGCCGAGGATGTGCGCGAAATCCTCGCCTCGCTCGGCCTGAAATCGCTCGACCAGGCTATCGGTCGCACGGACCTGCTCAAACAGGTCAGCCGCGGCGCGTCGCACCTTGATGACCTCGACCTCAATCCGCTCCTCGTGCAGGTCGATACCGACACGCCCATCGTCTACAAGCCGAACCGCCGCGAGCCGGTGCCCGACACGCTCGACGCCCAGATCCTGCGTGACGCCGAGCCCTTTTTCGAGCGCGGCGAGAAGATGCAGCTTGAGTACGGCGTCCAGAACACGATGCGGGCCATCGGCGCACGGTCGAGTTCGAAGATCACGCGTAAGTTCGGTATGCAGTCACTGCCCGAAGGCCGTCTGCACATCCGGCTCGAAGGCTCGGCGGGCCAGTCGCTCGGCGCATTCAGCGTGCAGGGCCTGCTGCTGGAAGTGCTCGGCGACGCGAACGACTATGTCGGCAAGGGACTTTCGGGCGCAACGATCGTCGTCACCCCGCGTCCGCGTGACCGGCGTGCAGCCATCGGCGATGCGATTATCGGCAATACCTGCCTGTATGGCGCCACTGCCGGCAAGCTGTTTGCGGCCGGAACGGCAGGCGTGCGCTTTGCCGTGCGCAATTCCGGAGCAAGGACGGTTGTCGAAGGCTGCGGCGCGAATGGCTGCGAGTACATGACCAATGGCCGCGCGGTAATCCTTGGCCCGGTCGGCGACAATTTCGGCGCCGGCATGACCGGCGGCGCCGCCTTCGTCTGGGATCCTTCGAGCCGTTTCCACCAGGTCGTTAACCCGGACTCGATCGACTGGTATCCGCTCACCGACATGGCGGACGAACACGTCGGCGAGGCCAGGGCTCTGATCGAGGAGCACGCCAAGCGCACGGGCTCACTGCGCGCCAGGGATCTGCTCGACAACTGGGAGACGACCCTCAGCCAGATGCTGATGATCGTGCCGAAGGAAGTCGCCTCGATGCTGCTCGCCCGCAAACCGCCTCCGAAAAAGAAACAGGCCGGGCGCGCCTAGCGCCCGGCCTGACTTTTCGGTCTAGGCCACCGGCGGTTTCTTCCGCCGGATGCGCGGCCAGATGAGGCGAAGCCAGATCCAGAGCAGCGCACCGACCAGAATGAGCCAGGGCAGGCCCACTGCAAACGCAGTGACAACCGCCGCGACGGCGCTGGCAAGATTGTAGAAAAAGCTGCCGAATGCATTTCCAAGCGGCTCAAGCGCTCCTTGCGAAAGCGGGTTGGTCTTCGTCTCGTAGCCGACGGACAGCTGGCTCATGTTGACCCGCTGGCGCAGCGCCGCGAGGCTCGAGGTCAGGGAGTCGATTTCGCCGTTTACCCGGGCAAGCTCACGCTGGGTCTCCAGCAGTTCGCCCAGGTTGCCAGGCCGGTCGGCCAGCAATTCCTCGATGCGTTCCTGCAGCAGGATCTGCGCCTTCAGGCGCGCGTCGGTGTCGATGATCGTGATGGTCAGATCTTCGGCCGTGGTCTGACGGTTTGTCACCTCGCCTTTCACCGCTTCAGCTTCCGCCTCGATGCCACTCAGAAACGTGTCGATCCAGCCAGGCGTCGCCCTGATGTTCAGGGAAGCAGACGCCTGGTCTTCAGAGTAGGCGTTGAGCCAGGAATTGGTGACCACGCAAACCGCCGGCCCGGCCTTGCTACAGGCCTCAATGTGGGCCTGCATCGTGGGCTCGATTGACCCGACGGGAATGCGCAGGCCGATCGAATGGGAGTAGGCGATATACTGCACCGCGCCGGCGGCGTCAGGGGCGGCCTCGCCGCCGTCTCCGGCGACAGCTTCTTCCATCGGCGCGCCGGCCATCTTCATGGCTTCCGGCGCAGGCGGCGCCATGGCCGGGCTCGGCTCGTAGGCGCGGTCTGAGGCGCCGCAGGCGGCCAGCAGGATGGCTGATGCAGCGGCGGCAAGCGAAACTCGGAATTTCATGGACACGGCCCTCCCCGGAATACCCTAGCGGGCACTCACGCACCAACGCCCTGAAAATGGCAATAGGGAGCCGCTTTCAGGCAGAGATAAGGCTTTTCAGGGCCGGAAGGATATCCGGCGCTCGCCCGCTTCGATGGCGCGCTGAGCGTGGTGGGCGAAATCGACCAGCAGGCTGCGTGTTTCGCGCGGGTCGATGATCTCTTCGGCAAGGAAGCTTTCCGCCGTGCGGAAGGGCGAGCGGATCGCCTCGAACTTCTTGTAAAGCGCCGCTTTCAACTCCTCGGGGTTCTCGGCCTCGGACAGTTCCTTTCGGAACGCCGCCTCGATCCCGCCTGCCATTGGCAGCGAGCCCCAGTCACCACTTGGCCAGCAATAGCGCCACTTGGTCTTCGACTGGTTCATCATCGCCGAGCCTGCCAGCCCGTAAGCCTTGCGGATCACCACCGAGCAGACGGGCACGTCAGCCTGGTAGACCGCCGTCATGGCGCGCACGCCGGCACGGGTGACGCCGGCGGTCTCCGCCTTCACGCCGACAGCGAAGCCGGGGCAATCGACGAAGTGAATGACCGGCAGATGGAAAGTCGAGCACAGGTCCATGTGGCGTGTGACCTTGTCGCACACGTCAGCTGTCCAGGCCCCGTCCAGAAAAAACGGATCGCCGGCCATGATGCCGACAGCAAAGCCATCAATGCGCGCAAGACCGGTGACGATGCCGCGCCCCCAGTCATGGCCGATCTCGAAGAAGCTGCCGCGGTCCGTCGCCGCCTCGATGATCTTGCGCGGCTTGTAGGGCGTGCGGCCATCCTTCGGCACGAGAGAGATCAGGCTCTCCTCCTTGCGTTTCGGATCGTCCGTGGGCTGCAGGCGCCCGGGAAGGTGATGCACCGACGGGGGCAGGTAGGAGAGGAAGCGCCGCGCCGCCGCAAATGCATCCGCCTCGCTCTCGACGACGTTGTCCACAGTGCCGTTCTGCCCCTGGATCTTCCAGCCGCCGAGTTCCTCCTTGGTGACATTCTCGCCGAGGGCGATGGCGACCGGCGGGCCGGCCACAAACACCTGGCTGAGCTCCTTGACCATGATCGAGAAATGGCTCGCCGCGACGCGTCCTGCGCCCATCCCGGCGCACGGCCCCAGCGCGAGCGAGACGAATGGCACCTGCGACAGGCCGGTCACGATCTCGTTCCAGCCCGGCGTCTCGGGGATATAGGTCCGCGGGTCTTTCTCCAGCGCCTTGACCGAGCCGCCACCACCCGTGCCGTCGATCATCTGCACCAGCGGCATCCGGTACTCGGTCGCCATCTTGATCATCTGGACCATCTTCTGCCAGATCGAGGCATCGGACGCTCCGCCCCGCACGGTGAAGTCGTCGGCCAGTATCACCACCGGCCGGCCCTCAAGCCGCGCCCGCCCGGTCACCGAGGTGGACGGCGTAAAGCCGGAAAGCTCGTCATCCAGCCCGTAAGTGGCCTTGCCGGCAATCTTGCCGATCTCGTGGAAGCTGCCGGGATCGGCCAGGAACGCCACGCGCTCGCGCACAGTCAGCTTGCCGCGCCCCCGCTGGCGTTCGACGGGCTCTTCCCCCCCCATGTGTTCGGCCAGGCGCTCGCGCCGGCGCAGCTCTTCGATCGATTTTTCCCAACTCATGCGACACAGGTGATCGCCTTGCCGCCGCGCCCGTCAACGGGAATCTTCTTGCTCCGCGCGCGCCGGTTTGCTTTATCCCCCTTCAGACCCAATTCCCAAGGAGGAACCCCGGATGGATCTCGCACAACTGACTGCCCGCGCTTCGGAAGCCCTGTCCGGCGGCAGCGATTTCAAGAAAAAAGTCAAGTTTGATTTCGGCAGCGTCGGCAAGCTGCTGATCGACGGCGCCAATGGCAAGGCCGACAATTCCGACGATGCGGCTGATGCCACCATTTCCGTCGCCTGGGACGACTTCGCCAAGATCTCGTCTGGCGAAATGGACCCGACGATGGCCTTCATGCAGGGCAAGCTGAAAGTCACAGGTGACATGTCGGTCGCCATGCAGCTCCAGAGCCTGATGAAAAAGCTCGCCGGCTGATCCGTCTTGCCGAAAGGCATTGACCTGAAAGGCCGCCCGGAGACACCTTCGGGCGGCTTTTACTGTTCGGGACATGATCCATGGATGACACGGCGGCACGGCGTTCGGAGTTTGTGACCCTGAAAGGCAATCCTGCGCCCGAGGGCGCGGCCGTTGTCTGGTTCAGGGGCGAGGCAGGCCGCGAGCTGCGCGCCTGCGCGGCGCCGGCCCTGTCGGCCGCCAGAGCGCGTGGCACCGTCATTGTCTGCCCGGGCCGCACCGAGTTCATCGAGAAATATTTCGAGGTCGGCCGCGAACTCCAGAAGATGGGCTTTGCGGTTCTGATCCTTGACTGGCCCGGCCAGGGCTTGTCGGAGCGCCTCCTCGACGACAGCAAGAAGGGTCATATCGACCGGTTCGAGACCTTCATGGGCGCGCTGGCCAATGGCCTTGAAGAACTGCAGGAAAGGCTGCCGCGGCCGCACGTCTGCCTCGCGCACTCGATGGGCGGCGCGATCGCGTTGGCCGCCATCGCCCAGGATTTCGTCAGGGTCGAGGCCGCCGCCTTCGTTTCGCCGATGTGGGGTTTGAAGTCCAGGTTCTTCGGGATGAGCTATCTCGTCTGGGCGATGCGCGCCACCGGCCGCTCCGGTGACTACGCGATCCAGCCCGGTCCGCCGGAAAAGTTCGAAGCCAATATCGTCACGCACGACAAGCGGCGCTGGGAATTGCAACGCGACCTGATAGATGCGGCGCCTGATCTCGAGCTTGGCCCGGTCACCTGGGGCTGGCTGGGCGCCTCTCTTGATATCCTGGCGACTTTCACCAAGCCGAAAGCCCTGTCCCGGGTAGGCATTCCTGTCTTCGTGGCCTCCGCCTCGCAGGAGAAGCTGGTCGACAATGCCAGCCATTTGGAAATCTGCCGCCGCCTCAAGGATTGCGACCATATCACTGTCGAGGGCGCCCTGCATGAAATCCTGATGGAGACCGACGACCGGCGGGCGGAATTCTGGGCCGGTTTCCAGCGGCTGCTGAAGCGGGCCGGAATCTGACCGTCAGCCTGCAGATCAAAATCAATGGAGGAATGACATGGCGCTGATTTCACTGTCCCGCATCGTGGCGCACTGGACAGCGGTCCAGCCCGCCCGCACGGCGCTTGTCCACGAAGGGGCGAGCCTCACCTGGGGCGAACTCGAGGCCCGCACCAACCGCCTCGCCCGCGCCTATCAGGCGCTCGGTGTGAAAAAGGACGACTTCGTCACCATAGCCCTGCCCAACGGCATCGAGTTTTTCGAAGCCTGCCTCGCCACCTGGAAAGCCGGCGCGACGCCCCAGCCGGTCTCCTCGCGCCTGCCTAAGTTCGAGCGCGACCAGATTGTCGAGGTCGGCGCGCCGAGCCTCGTCGTGGGTGTCGATCCCGGCGAGTACGCCCCCATTCCCTGCCTTTCTGCCGGATACAAGCCTGACGGCGCGCTGCCCGATACGCCGCTGCCGGAAGTCACGTCAGTCAGTTACAAGGCCATGACTTCCGGCGGCTCTACCGGCCGGCCCAAGCTGATCGTGTCGAAATCACCCGCTGCCTCCGATCCGGATGTGCCGCTGCTCGAGATCCCGCAGCAGGGCTGCATGCTGATCCCCGGGCCGCTCTATCACAACGGGCCATTCCTCTGGGCTATGACGGCGCTGTTCAAGGGCTGCACCGTGGTCGTCACCACACGCTTCGATGCCGAGGAGACGCTGCGCCTCATCGAGGCCTACAAGGTGGATGTCGTCTACATGGTGCCGACCATGATGCGCCGCATCTGGGCACTGCCGGAGGAAGTCCGCACACGTTACGATCTCTCCGGCCTCAAGGCGCTCTGGCACCTCGCCGCGCCCTGCCCGCCCTGGCTCAAGGAATGCTTCATCGAGTGGCTCGGACCGGAGGTGATCTGGGAACTTTACGGCGGCACCGAAGGGCAGGGCTCCACCACCATTCAGGGTACGCAATGGCTCAAGCATAAAGGCTCGGTCGGAAAGCCCGTCGAGACCTGTGAGATGAAAGTCGTCGGTGAAGAGGGCGAAATCCTACCGCCCGGCACGGTCGGCGAAGTCTTCATCCGCCCGCTCGCAGGCGCCGGCACGACCTATCACTATATCGGCGCCGAAGCGAAATCGATCGAAGGCGGCTGGGAAAGCCTCGGCGACATGGGCTGGATGGATGCTGAGGGGTATCTCTACCTGACCGACCGCCTTTCCGACATGATCCTCGTCGGCGGCGCCAACATCTACCCGGCCGAAGTCGAGGCCGCGCTCGACGCGTTCCCCGGCGTGCGCTCCTCCGCGGTGATCGGCCTGCCGGACGACGATATGGGCGCGCGCCTGCATGCGGTGATCGACCGCCCCGAAGGCCCCGCTGACCCGAAAGCGATGGAAGCCCACCTCGCGGAACGTCTCGTGCGCTACAAGGTGCCGAAGAGCTTCGAGTATGTGGACGAACCCGTCCGCGACGATGCGGGGAAGGTCCGCCGCAAGGCCCTCAGGCAAGCCCGCCTCGCGCCGCAGGCGAACTGACTCAGGTTTCCGGCAAGGGCCGTTGGCGAATCCGCCGTGGGCTGATGATCGTCAGCTTTTCGGCAAATATCAGGCTCGGGGTCTGAAGCGTGCGCAACAGGCGTCCGGCGCGGTCGTCGGGGGTCTGCGCTGGCAGGAAAACGATCACGATACCCGGTGCCCGCATGCCGTTCCGGAACACGGGATCGCCGAAATCGAAATCTTCGGTCACAATGATCCGGCGCTCGGCATTGGCAATCGCCAGAAGCTCTTGCTATTTTACACTGCGGACGCCCGCCGGGCTAGAGCCCGCCGGACCTGCCTTGCCACCCCTTGACTTCCCCTAGGGCGCGGCCCGCCTCGTGCCGCAAACAAGGGAGACATGTCCATGAAAGTTGCAGCCGTCAAGAAACCCGGTGGCCTCGGAAACCTCGTCATCGAGGACCGCCCCGACCCAAAACCAAAGGCCGGCGAAGTGCTCGTGCGCGTTCGCGCCAGTTCGCTGAACTATCACGACTTCATCGTCGCTCTCGGCGGCATCCCGACACCCGACGGCCGCATACCGATGTCGGACGGCGCGGGCGAAGTCGTGGCCGTCGGCGAGGGCGTCACCAAATGGAAAACCGGCGACAGGGTCATCTCGCTCTTCTTCCCGAACTGGCAATCCGGCCAGGTCGAAGCCGCTGGCTTCGCCAGCGTCCCCGGTGACGGCGCGGACGGTTTCGGCTGCGAGCTTTATGCCGGCCCCGAAACCGCTTTCACCCGGATGCCGAAGGGCTGGACTTTTGACGAGGCGGCCACGTTGCCCTGCGCGGCGCTCACCGCCTGGCGCGGCATGTATGTCGAGACGCGCACCAAGCCGGGCGACTGGGTGCTCGTTCAGGGTACGGGCGGCGTCTCGATCTTCGCGCTGCAGTTCGCCAAGGCGACCGGCGCCCGCGTCATCGCCACCTCCTCCTCGCAAGCCAAGATGGAGAAGCTGCGCGCCCTCGGCGCCGACCACGTGATCAACTACAAGGAAACGCCCGACTGGGGCAAAAAGGCCTTTGAACTGACCGGTGGTCGCGGTGTGGACGAAGTTGTCGAGATCGGCGGCCCGGGCACGATGGCCCAGTCGATCAATGCCTGCCGTCCCGGCGGCCATATCTCGCTGATCGGCGTGCTCACCGGTGTCTCCGGCGAAGTGCCGACAGCTGCGCTCTTTTCGCGTAACATCACCCTCTCGGGTATCACCGTCGGTTCACGACGCCATCAGGAAGACATGGTCGATGCCATCGACGCGACCGGTTTTAAGCCGGTGATCGACAGCCGCTTCCCGCTCGACCAGATCGCGGCTGCCTTCGCCCATCAGGCCAGCCAGCAGCATTTCGGCAAGATCGTCCTGACGATCTAGTACCCGGGATCACAGGTGCCTGATACGGTGGTTGTTGAAAAAAGGCTTTGGCACCCTCGGTATTCTTCGACTCACGATTCATGGACAGCCGGTACTAGGGCCGCCTCGCCTGGAGCGCGCTGAAGCGCCCGCCTATCCGGCGGGCGCTTTGACGCGCAGGTCTTCGATCAGGCTGTCGCCGTCGGGCGTGTCCGGATCGCCGTTAGCCTTGTGGATCCGGTAGACCACGCCGGACAGGAACACGATGGCAATCAGGTTCGGGAAGGCCATCGAGGCATTCGCAAGGTCGCCGAACAGCCAGACGATGTTCACTTCAGCCATAGCGCCGGTGAAGATGACGATCACCCAGATATAGCGGAACGGCTTTGTGGCCCATTCGCCGACCAGGTAGGTGACCGCCTGTTCGGCATAATAGGACCAGCCGATGATGGTGGTGAAGGCAAACAGCGTCAGGCACAGCGTCACGATCCAGCCGCCGACCGGGCCGGGCATAGCGTCGGTGAAGGCGCGGTTGGTCAGTGTGGCGGGGTTTGCGCCTTCCGACATCCAGATGTGGCTGGTCGTCTCGCCGGCCCAGTCCCTGAACTGGCTTGCCGTTGCCCAGCTTCCCTCAGCGGTGAGGATGACAAGCGCCGTGAGCGTACACAGGACCATCGTGTCGATGAAGACACCAATCATGGCGATCTCGCCTTGCCTGGCGGGGTTCTTCATCTGCGAGGCGGCATGCGCAATCGGCGCGGAACCCTGGCCAGCTTCGTTCGAGAACAGGCCCCGGGCCACACCGAAGCGGATTGCCGACAGCACGGCGTAGCCGGCCAGCCCGCCGACCGCCGATTGAAGGCCGAAGGCTGAGGAGAAGATCATCGCGAAGGCGCCCGGGATGAACTGGACATTCAGCGCCAGGATCACGAGGCAGGCGACGATATACAGCGCCGCCATGGCTGGCACGAGATTTCCGGCGACCCGGCCGATCGACTTGATGCCGCCGACAATGACGATGAAGACAAGTGCCGCAAGCACGGCGCCCAGCAGCCAGAGCGGAATATCGATGCCGCCGCCTTCGAAGGCAGATTGGATGTTGGCGGTCAGGCTGTTGGCCTGGATCATGCCGCCGGTGGCGGTGGCGGAGAAGATCGTGCCGATACAGAAGATCGCCGCCAGCCAGCCCCAGTTCTTGCCGAGGCCTTTCCTGATGTAATACATCGGGCCACCATTGATCCGGCCATACTGGTCGATCTCGCGGTACTTGATGGCCAGCGAGCTTTCAGCAAAGGCGAGCGCCATGCCGAGGATCGCGGTCACCCACATCCAGAAGATCGCGCCGGGTCCGCCGAGCGTCAGGGCTGTCGCGACACCCACGATGTTACCGGTCCCCACCTGTCCCGAAAGCGCGGTCGACAGCGCCTGGAACGGCGTGATTGCAGCAGGGTCACCGTTTCCTTTGCGGCCTTTCCAGACCTCGACCAGGGCTGGCACAAAACGCAGCAGGGGCCGGAAGCCGAGCCGCAGCATGAAGAACATGCCGGTGCCGAGAAGGATAACGGCAATCGGACCGAACGGCAGCACCTGCGCACCGTTCCATTCCCCGCCCCAGATGAAACCGCTGATATTAATCACGCCTGCTTCAAGGCTGGCATAGAGCTCGTCGAACATTTGGAAGGGCCTCCCCGGCGCCGAAAGTGTCAATTTGGGGGCACCCTAGCCCGGTTTGGCCGGCTGTGAAGGTACTGATTGCGGTAGCCCAGTTAGATGGAGGAAGGTTCTTTCAGCCTGCCCCCTTTTCAGGCATAAGCCGCCCGATGACCGCGACCCCCGACGCCAAGCCTCTGAAGGGCCTGTTTATCAGGACCTATGGCTGCCAGATGAATGTCTATGATTCCGAGCGCATCCGCGATGTGCTGAAGCCGCTGGGCTATGCGCCGGTGGAGGCCCCGGAAGGCGCCGATCTGGTGGTCATCAACACCTGCCACATCCGCGAGAAGGCGACCGAGAAGGTCTATTCCGAACTCGGCAAGCTGAAGCAGATGAAACTCGCCTCAGGCGGGAAAATGACCATCGCGGTCGCCGGCTGCGTCGCCCAGGCCGAAGGCGCCGAGATCATCCGCCGCCAGCCTGCCGTCGATCTCGTGCTCGGCCCGCAGGCCTATCACAAGCTCCCGGAGATGATCGCCCGCGCCAGCCGCGCGGTGGGTGACCGGCTGGAGACCGGGTTCGATACGGTCGAGAAGTTCGACGCCCTGCCGAAAACCCGGGAACCGGATGGTCCGGCGGCGTTCGTGTCCGTCCAGGAAGGGTGTGACAAGTTCTGCACGTTCTGTGTCGTTCCCTATACGCGCGGCGCCGAAATCTCCCGGAATGTCGACGATATCGTCTCGGAAATTCGCGATCTGGCCTCGAAGGGCGTGCGCGAAGTCACCCTGCTCGGCCAGAACGTCAACGCCTTCCACGGCCCTGCGCCTCGCCTCGAAGGCGGCGCCGACTGGACGCTCGGCCAACTCGTGCGCCACATCGCCAGGATCGGCGGGATCGAGCGCATCCGCTACACGACCAGCCATCCGCGCGACATGGATGATGACCTGATTGCCGCGCACGGCGACACGCCCGCGATGATGCCCTTCCTGCACCTGCCGGTGCAGTCCGGCTCGGACCGCATCCTCAAGGCGATGAACCGCGGCCATACCGCCGACCAATACCGGGACATCATCGACCGCGTGCGCAAGGCGCGGCCCGACATCGCCATCGCAAGCGATTTCATCGTCGGCTTCCCGGGCGAGAGCGACGCGGACTTCGAGGCCACGATGCAGCTGGTCCGCGATATCGGTTTTGCTGTTGCCTACTCATTCAAGTATTCCTCGCGCCCCGGCACGCCGGCGGCCGAAATGCACGGCCATCTCTCCGAAGCGGTGAAGGACGAGCGGCTGCAGGCGCTGCAATCCTTGCTGCGCGATCAGCAGACCGCCTTCAACCAGGCGCAGATCGGCAAGACGCTCCCCGTTCTCGTCACCGGGAAAGGCCGAAATCCCGGCCAGATGCACGGCCGTTCGCCCTACCTCCAGGCACTCCACTTCGATGGAACCGAAGCGCTCATCAATACGTTAGTGGACGTGAAGATCGTTTCAGCCAGCCTGAATTCTATCACGGGTGAACACGTGCGTGCCCGCGAGCCCGCTGCGTGAGCGCGAAACGTCCCCCCGCCAGCGCGCAGAATTCCGAAACCGTGAGCCGTGTATACCCGGTCCAGCAGGCTGAACGCTTGCGCGACCTCTGCGGTCCCCACCACCGTAACCTTGCGCTGCTCGAGGCCCGTCTGAAGCCCTTCGGCCTGCGAGCTGAAAGCATGGGCGGCGGTATCCGCCTGGACGGCGCACAAGAGGGGGTGTCTCTGGCCGAAGCCGCGCTTGCCGAGTTCGAGCGCCGGCTGCGCAACGGCGCCGAGCCGACGGAGATGGAACTCGAAGGCGCGCTGCAGGCTGCCCAATCGCCTTCGCAATCCTTCACAGGCCTGAAGGGACTGCGCAAACCGGTGACCGCGATGACCCGCGGCCAGGCAAAGTATATCGAACTGCTCGCCCAGCCTGAAAACGCGCTGATCTTCGGCGTCGGCCCGGCCGGCACCGGCAAGACGTTCCTCGCGGTCGCGACCGGCGTCGCCGAATTGCAGGCGGGCCTGCGCCAGCGCCTGATCGTCACCCGCCCCGCCGTCGAAGCCGGCGAGAAGCTCGGCTTCCTTCCGGGCACGCTGGAAGAGAAGGTTGATCCTTACATGCTGCCCATCTGGGACGCGCTGCGCGAACTGATGGGGCAGGAGCAGATGGAACGCCGCATGCTGCGCGGCGAGATCGAAGTCGCCCCGATCGCCTTCATGCGCGGACGCACCCTGAAGAACGCCTTCGTTATCGTAGATGAGGCGCAGAACACGACCGTTGCGCAGATGAAAATGGTGCTGACCCGCCTCGGCCGCGACAGCCGCATGGTCGTCACCGGTGACCCTGACCAGGTTGATCTGCCCGGCAGCCAGTCCTCCGGACTGAAGCATGCCCTGCGCATCCTCGAGAATGTCGAGGGCATCGCCGCCCACCGGCTGACCGCCGCCGACGTCGTGCGGCACGGTCTCGTCAGCCGCATCATCGACGCCTATGCGGCGGCGGGCGAAAGCTGAGCGCCACCATGATCGAAGTAGCCTTGATCGTCGAAGGGGAGGCCTGGTCAGACCTCGGAGATCTTGATGCCCTGAGCCGGCGCGCCTTTGCGGCCGCCGCGAAGCAGGCGCCTGTCGAGGGCCTCGTCTCGCTTCTGCTGACCGATGACGGCGAACTGCACCAGCTGAACCGGGATTTCCGCGGCAGGGACAAGCCGACCGACGTGCTCTCCTTTCCGGCCCTGCCGATGGACCGGCCGCTGCTGGGCGACATCGCGGTCGCCCACGGCGTCGCCGCGCGCGACGCCGCCGCGCAGGGCAAGGCGATGCCCGATCACCTGACCCACCTTCTGATCCATGGCTATCTGCACCTCCTCGGACACGACCATGAAACGCCGGCAGAGGCGGCGCAGATGGAGGCTCTCGAGATCAGCGCACTTGCCTCTCTCGGTATAGCCAATCCATACCTGCTCTGCGACACAGGCTCCCCATGAGTGATTCTGACCCTTCCGATCCGTCCGGGCGATTACGCGGTCTCTTCGGCTTCCGGCGCAAACCGGCGCCCCAGCCGGAGACCGGCGCGCCCGAAACCGTTCCCGGCAGTGCGCCGCAGGTCATGCGTCTTCGCGTCGCCGAATTCGAGCAGCTGCGCGTCTATGATGTCATGGTGCCCCGCGCCGAGATCCAGGCGGTCGAAGCTGGCACCGGTTTCCCGGACCTGCTGCGCTTCTTCGCCGAAGTGACCCATTCGCGCCTGCCGGTGTTCCGCGATACGCTCGATGATCCGATCGGCTTCGTGCACATCAAGGATGTGGTCAGCGAACTGGCCAAGGACGAGACGCTGCCGAAGCGCCCGCTGGAGCGCCTGCACCGGGAAGTGCTGTATGTTCCGCCCTCTATGAAACTTACCGACCTGCTGGTGAAGATGCAGGCGACCCGCATCCATCTTGCACTGGTCGTCGACGAGTATGGCGGCACCGACGGCCTCCTCACCCTTGAAGACCTCGTCGAAGTGATCGTCGGCGATATCGAAGACGAACACGATGATGACGAGCCGATGTTCATCCGCCGCAGCGCCCGTATCTGGGAAGCGGACGGGCGCATGGAAATCGATGAGTTCGCCGAAGAATCCGGCGTCGATCTTGGCCTTGCCGACAGCGACGCCGAGATCGATACGCTCGGCGGCGTCGCGGTTGCGCTCGCCGGCAAGGTCCCGCTGCGCGGCGAAATCCTGCGCCATCCGGGCGGGGCAGAACTTGAAATAATGGAAGCCGATTCCCGGCGCATCCGGCGTCTGAAGCTTCGCCTTCCGGAACCGCCCGCATCCCCGCTTCCCGAGGAGTAGAGTTCGCATGTCGGAACCTGTTCGCAGCCACGGCTTTACGGCTTTGGGGGCCCTTCACGAATCGCTTGCCCGCCTTTCCGGATGGAAGGCTGCGCTTGCCGCGGCCGTTTTCGGCGCGCTTGCGGCCTTTGCCTTTGCGCCCTTCCATTTCAGCGCGGTCCTCGCGATTTCCTTCACCGCGCTTGTCTGGATGATCGACGGGGCCCGAGGTCACCGGCGCTGGGGCCGCCAGGTCGCGCTGCGCGGTTGGGCCTTCGGGTCGGGCTTCTTCCTTGTCAGCATGCACTGGACGGCGATGCCGTTCCTCGTGAACCCTGACCAGCACCTCGCTTTCATCTGGCTGCCGCTGATCGTGTTGCCCGCCGGCATGGGGCTGATCTGCGGGGTCTTCACGGCGATGGCGGGCGCCTTCTGGTCCGCGTCGCCCTCGCGCATCTTCGTCTTCGCAGCGTTCTTCGCACTGGCCGAATGGGTGCGCGGCCACCTCTTCGGCGGCTTTCCCTGGAACCTGCCGGGCACGACCTGGATTCCCGGCGGCGCCCTCTCTCAGGCCGCCTCGCTCGGCGGCGTCTACTGGCTGACACTGCTCACCGTGTTCGTGATGGCGGCCCCGGCGGCGCTCGTCGATACGCGCGATGCCCGCGGCCTGGGCCTGCGCATGGCGCCCTCCTTTGCTGCGGTTGTTGCGCTCGCCCTCGGATGGGCCTGGGGCGCCGAGCGCACGGCGGCGCCGTCTCCGGTGACTGACCAGCAGGTCGTGATCATGGACGCCGGCGTGCCGCAGGCCGATTGGGACCGGTTGGAGCCCGGCGCCGTGCTCGTGGAATATGTACGCATGCTGACCTATCCGGACAGCCGGCCGGGCGATATCGTGGTCTGGCCGGAAGGCGCCGTGCCCGGTTTCCTGCTGCAGGAATCGGACTCGCTTGATGCCATCTCGTCCTACATCGGCGAACGCAATCTGATCGTCGGCGCTACGCGCTATGAATGGTTCTCCGAAGACACGCCGGTCTATTATAACAGCCTCGCCGTTCTCGACGCTTCGGCCAGCAAGACCGGCCCGGTCGCGCTCTATGACAAACACCGCCTCGTCCCGTTCGGCGAGCTGGCAGCGGTCGATTTCATCCCGTTTGGCCGGGAGTTTGCTGCGCTGCTGCCGCCGACGACGCAGCGCCTGGCCGCGTCCGGTTTCCGCCCCGGGGCAGGGGCCACCGCTGTCGACACCGCGCAGATCCCGCCCTTCGTTGCCCTGATCTGCTATGAGGGCCTGTTTCCGGAAATCACCCGCAAGGCGAACGAGACGGACCGGGCGCAATGGATCGTGCTGATCTCGAACGATGCCTGGTTCGGTGCCGGCATGGGCCCGGCCCAGCACTATGCGCAGAACCGGTACCGCGCGATCGAGACAGGCCTGCCGATGGTGCGCGCTGCCAACCGGGGCGCCTCAGGCATCGTGGACGGCTATGGCCGCGAGACCTTGCGCACACTGCCGGCTGAAACTGCACCGGAAGGTTGGGCAACCACGTATGGCCGCGACCGCATTCCGGAACCCGCGCCCGTCACCGTCTTCCAGAGCCGTCTCGGCGCCGGCCTGTTCTGGTTCAGCCTCTGCCTTTTCGCACTACTGGCCTTCCTGAGCTGGAGGCGTTAAGTCCCTGACTCGCGAGGCGCCGCGGCCGGAACGGGATGGCAGATGACGGACAGCAAACTTCCGAGCGGTATCGACCGCGTTGTTGGCCAGCGAATCCGCTGGCGCCGCCGCGAACTCAAGCTGACCCAGGAACGGCTTGGTGAATTGCTTGAGCTGACGTTCCAGCAGGTCCAGAAATACGAGAAGGGCGTCAACCGCGTCTCGGCCGGCCGGCTTTATGAAATTGCCGGCGTACTCGGTGTGCCGGTCAGTTATTTCTTTGACGGCGCAGAAGAATTCCTCGGCGCCGAACAGGCCGAATTCGCCGAAGACGACAGTGAACCGCACGCGCCGGTTATGACGCCCGAAATGCTGGAACTTATTTCGGCCTTCCAGAAGATCGAGGACATCTCGCTGCGCAAGTCGCTGCTGAACACTGTGCGCGCCGCTGCCTCGGCCTTCGACAACCGCGCCGGCCAGGATTGATCCGGTTTCGTCATGAGCGCGCCTGAACACGACAGCTTGAGGGATCGCCCGATCCGCACGTTCGGCCGCACCGGCGGGCGCCCGCTGTCGCCGCGCCAGCAGCAACTGATCGAAACCCGGCTCGGCCACTGGCGCCTGCCGCAGCCGGCCGCGCCGGACTTTCAGCCCATTAGCCTCTTTCCGTCCGCACGCGCGGTCTGTCTGGAAATCGGGTTTGGCGGCGGAGAGCATCTTGTTGCCCAGGCGGCGGCGAACCCGGACACCGGTTTCATCGGGTGCGAGCCGTTCGTTGAAGGCGTCGCCAAGGCTATTGGGGGGATTGAGGACAACGGCCTCGTCAATGTCCGTTTGTGGCCGGATGATGCACGCCTGCTTCTGGAGGCGTTTGCGCCGGCCTGCATCGCGCGCGTCTTCATTCTCTTCCCCGATCCCTGGCCGAAACGGCGCCAGCAGAAACGCCGCCTCGTGCAGCCGGATTTTGTGGCTGCGCTGGCCCGCATCCTCGCCCCCGGCGGGCGCCTGCGCTTTGCCACCGATGTCGCCAGCTATGCCGATGAAGCCCTGCTCGCCTTTCAGGGGAATGACGCCTTTCGGTGGACCGCCGCGCGCGCCGATGACTGGCGCTGTCCGCCCGCGGATCATGTGACCACCCGCTACGAGTCCAAGAAACTCGGCGATTGTGCCCCGGTCTGGTATGATTTCCTGCGCATCTGAGCCTGTGGATAATATTGACGTTTCCCCTGATTTGTGACCTTCTACGTCCCATCGAAACCGGTCGGTCTGAATATCAAGACCCCGTCAGACCGACGGCAATGACTTTCCCTCCTCCGCTTTCGATGGGCACCGGCATGGCGCATCCCGCGCTTGTCGCGGCCCGGAACGGTAAAGGAAGGCCAGTATGGCAACCGGAAAAGTAAAGTGGTTCAACGACCAAAAAGGCTTCGGCTTCATCAAGCCGGATGAGGGCGGTGCGGACGTTTTCGTTCACATTTCCGCCGTTGAGCGTTCGGGCCTGCGCACGCTCGCTGAAAACCAGTCGATCCAGTATGAGCTGCACAAGGACGAACGCCGCGGCAAGACCTCGGCTGTGGACCTGAAGGTCCTCTAAGTCATCCGCCCCCCCCCGGGGGTAAGGAAGCGGCGGCCCGGGAAACCTGGCCGCCGTTTCTGTTTGCCTCAGCCTCATGTTGACCGGCTCCAGCCTGCAACATAAAGTCGCCGAACGCTCGGGAGCGCTGCCCCAATGATCAGAATCTCGGTATTTGTGTGCCTGTCGTGGTTGTTAGTCTGTGAGGGGCCCGCTTCGGCCCAGATCGCGGACGCGGATGTGCTGGCCTACAATGCCGCTGCGGCGTCCGGAAACTCAGATCAGATTCGCGCCGCCGCCCGTCAGCTTGCGGCCGCATCGATTGCCAGTCCGGAGGATCCCCGATCCGGCCCCTTTGCCTATGAAGCGGCTTGGGCGCTGTGTCAGGCCGGCGCTTGCGCGGAGGCCGTTCCGGTCGCCGACTTTGCAGCGGCGCTGCCCGTGCCGCCGGCTCGCGCGAGCCTGTTGAAGGCATATGTTGCATGGAAGGCGAAACCGTCACGGGCCTCGGCCAAGATCCTCGATGCGGCTTTGGAGGATATCGCCAGCACGCCGCCTTCCGGGCTTTCGGCGACAGCATTCCTCGAGCGATACGTCAGTGAACTGCAGGAAGGCGATTTTAGTGACGCCGCCGGATTGGCGGGGACGGCGGCCTTGCATTTTGCCGCTGGCGGCGAAGTCTACGCCCATTTAGCCATCGAAGCCCGCATGGTGGCTATCACATCGCGTTTCAACGCGACGACCAAGCGCGGCTCGTTGGAAGAAATGATCCATCTTCGGGGGGAGCTGAACCGTCGCCGGATCGAGGGTGGGGACGATGCGCCCGAGTGGATCGAAAAAAGCTTCTGGACAGCCAATGCCTGGCAGCTGGCAATGGAGGCCTATTTCTCCTCGGTCGGCCAACCGGGGGTCAGCAGCGCGCGGGCGGATGAGATCCTCGAAAGCTACACAGCTGGACTGGATCAAGCCGACGGTGTCTATGATGGCGCGCCTGATCGGCCGTTCTGTGATGGCAAGTTCGTGCAGAAGCCGCCGATGCGATATCCCACTGGTCAGAGCCGCAAAGGCCAGTTCGGCGCCGTCATCGTGCAGTTCCACTTCGAAGACGGCAAGGTTCGTGACCCCCAGGTGCTCGCAGCTGTTCCATTTGATGGTTTCAGGGATGATGTGGTGGAGACCATGTCGAAGTGGACCTACGAGCCCAACGTAGATCCTGCGACCGCCGGATGTTCGATCAGTCATGATGACGTCGTCCAGGAATACGTCTTCGCGCTGAACTGAGTGCGCACAGCCCCCTCGACAACCGGCGAAACAGCGACTATCCAGCTGCCAAGTCGAAATATATCGGCGGCGGGTCCGGAAACGGGTCCGCCGTTTTTCTTTATCCGGATTTGCCCCGCCTCTCATGATCGCCCTGACCGAACAGGAACGCCGCCTGCTGGACATCATCCGCCCTGTTGCGGACCGTCTTGGCATGGAAGTCGTGCGCCTGCGCGTTTCGGGCGGCCGCCGGCCCCACCTCCAGGTGATGGCTGAGAAGGCCGGGGGCGCGCCGACCGATGTCGAGGACTGCGCCCGTCTCAGCCGCGCCATGGGCCCGGTCCTGGAAGAGGCCGACCCGATCTCGGAGGCCTACATCCTTGAGGTGTCCACCCCCGGTATCGACCGGCCGCTCACCCGCCCCGGCGATTTCGGCCGCTGGATCGGTCACGCCGCCCGGATCGAACTTGCCCGTCCGATCGATGGCCGCCGCCGGTTCACCGGCACGATCGTGTCGGAAGGGGAGGACGGCGTGCATCTCGAGATCGACGACGAGACCGAACTGGTCGCCGGCGTCCACGAGATGAGCCGCGCGACCCTCGTGCTGACCGATGAACTGATCGAGGCCGCCCGCGCCGCAGGCAATCTGCCGCCGCAGCCGGACGAAGACGAAGACATGCTCGCCGATTTCGAGATCGACGAGTCCGATGACGACACAGATGAAGAAGAGACAGGAGATCTCCAATGACCACCGTAGGCGTGTCCGCCAACCGTCTTGAAATCCTGCAGATCGCGAAAGCGGTCGCGGAAGAGAAATCGATCGACCAGCGCATCGTCATCGAGGCGATGCAGGAAGCCATCGAGAAGGCCGCCAAGGCCAAGTACGGTCAGGAGCACGATATCCGTGCCCGGATCGACCCCGCGACCGGCGAGCAGACGCTGTGGCGCGTGCAGACGGTTGTCGCTGAGGAAAACTTCGAAGACGAGGCCAAGCAGCTGCGCCTTGCCGAAGCCAAGAAGATCGACGCCTCGCTGGAAGTCGGCAGCGAACTGAAGGAAGAGCTTCCGCCCTTCGATTTCGGCCGCGTCGCCGCCCAGACCGCCAAGCAGGTGATCACGCAGAAAGTGCGCGATGCCGAGCGGGAGCGTCAGTACAATGAGTACAAGGACCGTGTCGGCGAAGTCATCAACGGCATCGTCAAGCGCGTCGAGTATGGCCACGTGATCGTTGACCTTGGCCGCGCCGAAGGCATCATCCGCCGGAATGATGGTATCCCCCGCGAGAACTTCCAGCCGAACGACCGCGTCCGCGCCTATCTCTACAAGGTCAGCCGTGAGCTGAAAGGCCCGCAGATCTTCCTGTCGCGCGCAGCGCCGGACTTCATGCGCAAGCTGTTCGCCCAGGAAGTGCCGGAAGTCTATGAAGGCGTTATCCAGATCAAGGCCTGCGCCCGCGACCCGGGCTCGCGCGCCAAGATCGGCGTGATCTCGAACGACAGCTCCATTGACCCCGTCGGCGCCTGCGTCGGTATGCGCGGCGCGCGCGTGCAGGCGGTGGTCGGCGAGCTCTCGGGCGAGAAGATCGACATCATCCCCTGGAACTATGACGCCGCCACGTTCATCGTGAACGCGCTGCAGCCGGCCGAAGTCTCGAAAGTGGTGCTCGACGAAGACGAGCGCCGCGTTGAAGTTGTCGTTGCCGACGACCAGTTCCCGCTGGCCATCGGCCGGCGCGGCCAGAACGTGCGCCTCGCCTCGCAGCTGACTGGCTGGCAGATCGACCTGATCACCGAGTCGGCAGACTCCGAGCGCTACCAGAAAGAATTCCAGGAGCGCACGAGCCTTTTCATGAAAGCTCTGGATGCGGACGAAACGCTCGCCCAGCTCCTCGCCTCGGAAGGCTTCGAATCGGTCGAGGAGATCGCCTTCGTTGCGCCGGAGGACTTCATTACTATCGAAGGCTTCGACAAGGACGTGGCCGAAGAGCTGCAGGAACGCGCCCGCGAATTCCTGGACCGCGTCGCCGCCGAGAACGACACCAGGCGCCGCGAACTCGGTGTCGAGGACGACGTGATGGAACTCGACAGCATGACGCCGTCCTTTGCCGTGAAGCTCGGCGAACAGGGTGTGAAGACGGTGGAAGACGTTGCCGGCCTCGTGCCGGACGACATCACCGGTTACCGCGAGCCCGGTCCGGACGGCAAGCCTGTCTGGGTCGAAGGCATCCTCAAGAAGGGCGAGATGCGCAAGGACGACGCCCAGATGTTCATCATGAAGGCCCGCGTCATTGTAGGCTGGATCGAACAGGAAGCCGTTGACGCCCTGATCGCCCAGCAAGCCGGCGATGAGGAAGCGCCGGAGCTGACCGAAGAGGAGCGCGCGCTCCTCGCCCTTGGCGAGCTTGGCAACAATGACGATGACGAGGAAAGCCTCGCCGAGGAACTCGGCATCGACCTCGCAGACCTGCAGATGGAGGGCGGCGATGAAGAAGCCGTACCCGAGCAGTGAACCGGGTCTGATCCCCGAAAATGAAATGGGCGACGACGGCGATGCTTCGGCATCGCCGGAGCGTCAGTGCGCGGTCACGCGGACACGCCTCCCGAAGGAGGCGATGATCCGCTATGTTCTGTCTCCGGACAATATTGTCACACCGGACGTCGCCGACCGCCTGCCGGGCAGGGGCGTTTGGGTCGGGGCCGAGCGCCGGCATGTCGATACGGCGGCTGCCAAGGGCGCCTTCGCCCGCGGCTTCAAGAATGCAGTGACGGTTCCCCAAGGCCTTTCGGATCTGACCGAACGCCTGCTCGTCAAACGCTGCGTCGAACTTCTCGGGCTCGCCCGCAAGGCAGGTCTCGCCATCCAGGGGCACGACCAGGTGCGGGATGCGCTGCGCGGCAAGCAACCCGCCTTCCTCCTCGAAGCCAGCGACGGCGCAGAGGATGGGCGTAACAAGGTGTATTTTCTCGCGAAAGCCATATATAGCGACGTGAAAGTAGCCGGGGCGCTCAGCTCGCAGGAATTGGGCATGGCTTTCGGACGCGACCGTGTGATACACGGCCTCGTCCGCCGGGGCGCTATCGCGAAGAACTGGGAAGTCGCCTACCGGCGACTCACCGGATTTCGCGCTGCTCCCGAACTTGACTGGTTCCCTGAACCGGATCGGTAACGGAACCTGCCGGGACGCATGGGCGTCCGGGCTCAGAATATGATATGTAGGACGAATGAGCGATAACAACGATCAAGGCAATTCCGGTGGGCGCAAGCCGCTGACAGTCGTGCGTAAGTCCGCCGGCACAGTTAAGCAGAGCTTCAGCCACGGCCGCTCCAAACAGGTAGTGGTCGAGACGAAGAAACGCCGGCCGGTCACGGCGGGCGGCACTCCGGCGGCTGGCCAGTCTGCAGATGCATCAACCCCTGCCTCGGAAACGATGGAAGCAAAGCTCGTCGCGCTCGCGTCGAAGCTCGGCATCACGGTTGCCGAACTGAAAGCCCGCCAGAAGGTGCTTGAGCGCCGCAAGAGCGAAGAGTCCGCGCGCGCTGAAGACCAGCAGAAGGAAAAGGCCTCTCAGGACCGACTGCGCACCGAACAGGAGCGCAAGGCCCAGGAGGGCCGCGACCGTGACGGTGCCGAAGCGCGCCGCAAGGCTGAAGAAGAAGCCCGCAAGATCGCCGAAGCCGCACCGAAAGAGCCTGTGGTCGATCGTCCGACCAAGGTGCGCCCGCGCGCTGACGCAGCGTCGCCTGCCGCCGCCATTCCGGTTGAAGAGGAAGAGGCCGGCCGCGCCAAGCGCGGCGGCGGCGGAAAGCCGGTCAAGGATGACCGCGGCGCCGGCGACCGTGCCCGTGAGGCCGCAGCCCGCAGCCGCGATACCGGTGCGCGCCGCCAGGGCAAGCTGACCATCGCCTCGGCCCTCGGCGACGACGCCGACCGCCAGCGCTCCCTCGCCTCGGTGCGCCGCGCGCGCGAGCGCGAACGCGAACGCAAGATGGGCGGCGCCGGAGACCGCGACAAGGTTGCGGTGGAAGTCAAGCTTCCCGAAACCATCACGCTGCAGGACCTTGCAGGCCGCATGAACGAGCGCGTCGCCGACGTCGTGAAGTTCATGATCAAGGAAGGCCAGATGCTGCGCGGCAACGATATCGTTGACGCCGATACGGCCGAACTGATCGCTGCAGAATTCGGACACACGGTGAAGCGTGTGTCAGAAGCTGACGTCGAGATCGGCCTCGAAGGCCTCGCCGACGACGATACCGACCTGCAGCCGCGCGCCCCGATCGTGACGATCATGGGCCACGTCGACCACGGCAAGACCTCGCTGCTCGACGCACTTCGCAAGACCGACGTGGTCTCGGGCGAAGCCGGCGGCATAACGCAGCATATCGGCGCCTATCAGGTGCAGCTGAAATCCGGCGAGCGGATCACCTTCCTCGATACGCCTGGCCACGCCGCCTTCACGGCCATGCGCGCCCGCGGCGCCAACGCGACCGACATTGCGATCCTCGTCATTGCGGCGAACGATTCGATCATGCCGCAGACGATCGAGTCCATCAACCATGCCAAGGCGGCCGGCGTCCCGATCATCGTGGCCGTCACCAAGACAGACCTTTACGATGCCAACCCGGACAAGGTTCTGACAGACCTCCTGCAGCACGACATCCAGGTCGAATCGATGGGCGGCGTGACGATTGCGGTCAAGGTTTCGGCCAGGACCGGCGAAGGCCTCGACGAGCTGACCGACGCGATCTCGCTGCAGGCTGAAGTCCTAGAGTTGAAAGCCAACCCGAACCGCGAAGCCGACGGCGTCGTGATCGAATCCAAGCTCGATAAGGGCCGCGGCCCGGTCGCCACGGTGCTGATCAGGCGCGGCACCCTGAAGCGCGGTGACATTGTCGTGGCCGGCGCCCAGTGGGGCAAGGTCCGCGCCCTTGTCGACGAGCGCGGCCAGCAGCTTGACGGCGCAGGCTCCTCGCTTCCGGTCGAAGTGCTCGGCATGGACGGCGCGCCCGATCCGGGCGAGCCGATGGTCGTGGTCGACAGCGAAGCGCGTGCCCGCGAGATCACGGAATACCGGATCCGGACAAAGCGTCAGGTATCCGGCGGAGCAGGGGCTGCGGCCCGCGCCTCGCTCGACCAGCTGCTGCTGCGTCTCAAGGACGGCACCGTGGAAACCCGCGAGCTGCCGATCGTCCTCAAGGCCGATGTCCAGGGCTCGGTCGAGGCGATATCGATGTCGCTCGACAAGATCTCGACCGAGGAAGTCCGCGCCAGGGTCATCCACGGCGCAGTGGGCGGAATTTCAGAATCCGACGTCCTGCTGGCCCGTTCGTCAAATGCGCCGATCTTTGCCTTCAACGTCCGTGCCAACAAGCAGGCGCGCGATCTTGCCGAACGCGAAGGCGTGGAGATCCGCTACTATTCGGTGATCTACGACCTGCTTGACGACGTCAAATCGACCCTGTCGGGCATGCTCGCCCCGGAGAAGCGCGAAAGCTTCCTCGGCTACGCGGACATCCTCGAAGTCTTCAACATCACGAAGGTCGGCAAGGTTGCGGGCTGCCGGATTTCCGAAGGCAAAGTCATGCGCGGCTGCGGCGTGCGCCTCCTGCGCGACAACGTCGTCATCCACGAAGGCAAGCTCAAGACGCTCAAACGCTTCAAGGATGAGGTTTCTGAGGTCAATTCGGGCATGGAATGCGGCATGGCCTTCGAGCGTTACGAAGACATTCGTGCCGGCGACAAAATCGAGTGCTTCCAGGTAGAGGAAATCGCAAGGACCCTGGCCTAGTGTGGCCGGATGAGCGAGTCCCTGGCGGTATCCGGACGGCTGACAGGCCGTGATCTAAAGCGACTGGTCCGGGTGAGCCGGAGCGGTACGATCGGGCCGACGGCGCTTTACTATGCAGGCTTCACCGCGCCGATCATCTCCGCCAGCGTTGCCTTGTTGGCGAAAGATGTGGCGCGGTCGATGGGCTTGGATACGCTGCTGCAGATACTGGTCTCGGCCAATCTGGCTGCCTGTGCGGGCATTGCATGGTATCTGATCTTCATGCGCTGGTCCTATCGCAACCGTCCCGGCCGGGGCACCGAAGTCACCCTCGACACACAGGTGACGGTGACGCAGGCTTGCCTTTCTGTGCGCCGCGGCCCGGTAGAAACCCGCATCGGGTGGACCGGAATCCGCAAAGCTGTCACCGTACCGGGCCATCTTGCTGTCTTCATCGAGGGCGCCGACACGCTGATCATCCCGGACGAGTGGTTCGGAAATGATGCGGCCCGCCGGGCTGCCTTCACGGAATTTGTCACTTCAAGGGTAAGCCACTGATGGCCAGGAAACCTCCGACCCCCGGTCTTCCGTCGCAGCGTCAGTTGCGCGCCGGCGAGATCATCCGCCATGCCCTCGCCGATGTCATCGCGCGCGAGGACCTGCGCGACCCCGAACTCAACGGTGTGCTGGTTACGGTCGGCGAAGTACGCTGCTCGCCGGACCTGCGCCGCGCCAAGGTCTACGTCACCCCTCTGGGCGATGATTCCGAGGAAGGCCGCGCCCGGCTTGCCGGCGCGCTGAACCGGGCAGGGGCATTCCTGCGCGGGCGTCTGGGGCGCGAGATCGATCTCAAGTTCACGCCGGAGCTGCACTTCATCGCCGACAAATCGTACGATGAGGCCACCGCCATCGACAGGCTGCTGTCCGATCCGCGCGTCCGCCGCGACGTCGAAGGCTGAACCCGGCGGCGGAATTGCCGCGTTTCTGCCTTGATGCTTTGTCATTTGACCGCCCGGCGCGCAGTATCGACACGAACACTGTGCAAGAAGCCGGGGAGCAAGGGCATGCAACGCCAGACCATTGACCAGGAAGGCGCCCGCCAGGGCGAAGTCTCGGCCGCCTCATTGCAGCTCGGGGATGACACGATCGCCATCCGCCGCATCGCAACGATGACCGTCGAGAGGCATGATTTCTTCCCCTGGGACACGCCGGCCAACCGGAAAACCCAGAGCGTGTATGCAACGGCCTGTGTCGGCTTCCTGTTCTTCGGCCTTGCCGGCTTTGCCTGGTGGGCGATCCCCCGGGCTCAGGGCGACGGCGTGATCGGCCTGATGGTCGGCGCGCTGCTGATGCTGCTCGGCCTCGTCCTGGGTGTGCGCGCTGCAATGATCGCGATGAAGCTGAAGAAGCAGGAGCCCTACTACCGCCTCCTGATCGGCACCTCGGATGGCCGCCAGATTCCGCTGGTCGACAATAACCGCGAGGTGTTGACCAAGATCCGTGACGTGATCCGCCACAAGCTGGATTCCGGCGATACCTCCATCACCGGCGACTTCGACCTCAACCTCGACATCGTCAACCTCCGCATACCGAAGGGCGCCGGCGCTGCGCCAAAGCGCCCCGCCTTAGGGGAAGTCATGGATGACGAGGAAGACGGCTCGCCTCCCGCTGCCTGACCTGACCTGACCTGACCTGGCCGGGCGCGGCGCGGCGCGCCGGCGCATGGATTGACGCGCACCGTCCATACCGGATAAGCGGCGCCCTTCAGTATCAGGTCCAGACGCGCGTTCGACCCGCCCGCACGGGCCCTTTGGAGAATACCTTGTCCCGCCAGAGAAAACGCAAGGGCGAGCCCGTCACGGGCTGGCTGAACCTGTTCAAGCCCGTCGACATGACCTCGACGCAGGCGGTCGCGATCGTCAAACGCCTGTTCAATGCCGAAAAAGTCGGCCATGGCGGCACGCTCGATCCGCTGGCGGACGGTATCCTGCCGATCGCGCTCGGCGAGGCGACGAAGACCGTCCAGTGGGCGATGGATTCAGAGAAGGAATACGTCTTCACCATCCGCTGGGGCATCTCCACCGCCAGCCAGGACGCCGAAGCGGAAGTGACGGCCACGTCCGATGTGCGCCCGGCGCGCGAGGCGGTGGAAGCCGCTTTGAAGAACTATATTGGCAAGATCCGGCAGGTGCCTCCGAAATTCTCCGCCATCAAGGTGGCGGGTGAGAGGGCCTACGATCTCGCCCGGGGCGGCGGGGTGTTCGAGCTTGAGGCGCGCGAAGTGGATGTCCACGCCGCCAAGGTGATCGGCATGCCGGACGCGGATCATTCGGTGATCCATGCCGTGTCCGGCAAGGGCTTCTATGTCCGCGCGATGGCGCGGGACCTGGCCGCGGATCTCGGCGCCGAAGGCCATATCAGCCAGTTGCGGCGCACGCGCGTCGGCGCGTTCGAGGCGGCCAGGGCCGTTTCAGTTGCCGACCTTCAGGCGCTGGCCGAGGACCGGGACGGACTGTTCGCGCACCTCAAACCGCTGCATGCGGTGCTGAATTCCATGCCGCACCTGCAGGTCACCGCGCAGGACGCCGGCAATCTGCGGCAGGGACGCACCATCATGCTGATGCCGCACGTGGTCGAAGGTTGGCGCGCGGGCCGGAGCGACGAGGATGACCGCGTCGCACTGGCGCTGGCAGGCGATGACGCGGTGGCGCTCGGCGAAGTGCGTGCCGGGCATTTCGAGCCCGTGCGGGTGTTTGCCCTCTAAAGCGTCGCCATGTCGATCACGAAGCGGTATTTCACGTCGCCTTTGACCACGCGGTCATAGGCGGGGTTCACGTCCTTCATGTCGATCATCTCGATATCGCAGACGATGTTATGCTCCGCGCAGAAGTCGAGCATCTCCTGTGTCTCGGCGATGCCGCCGATGCCGGAGCCGGCAACGCTGCGGCGGTTGGCGAGCAGCAGGCCGCCATGCATTTCATCCAGCGGCTCAATGGCGCCGACGATCACCATTGTGCCATTGCGCGCCAGCAGGCCCAGATAGGGATTGAGGTCGTGCTTGACCGGCACGGTGTTGAGCAGGAAATCGAAACTGCCCCGGTGCGCTTTCATCTGTTCACGGTCAGTCGAGACGAGGACATCCGACACGCCTAGGCGGCGGGCGTCTGCGCCTTTCTCCGGAGAGGTGGTGATCATCACCACTTCGGCGCCGAGCGCGACGGCGAACTTGATGCCCATGTGGCCAAGTCCGCCGAGGCCGATGACGCCGACCTTGTCTCCCTTCGAGACGGCCCAATGCTTCAGCGGCGACCAGCTGGTGATGCCTGCGCAGAGCAGGGGCGCGGCGGCGGCGGGGTCGAGCTTTTCGGAAATCTTCAAGACGAAACTGTCGCGCACGACGATCTGTTTCGAATAGCCGCCATAGGTCGGCCCGCCGATCACCGGCTCGGTGCCGCCATAGGTTCCCACCGAGCCTTTCTCGCAATACTGCTCGTCGCCGTCATGGCAGGCTGTGCATTTCAGGCACGCGTCCACCAGGCAGCCGACGCCGACAAGGTCGCCCACCTTGTGCCGGGTCACTTTCGGGCCGACGGCGCTGACGCGGCCGATAATCTCGTGGCCCGGCACGAAGGGATATTTCGCGCGGCCCCATTCATTGCGCGCCGAATGGATGTCGCTGTGGCAGATCCCGCAATGGGTGATGTCGATCAGCACGTCATCGGGCTGCAGGTCACGCCGTGTGATCTCGAAGGGCTTCAGGGGGTCGGCGGGCCCCTGTGTGGCATAGGCGGCGACTTGCATGGTGTGTCTCTCCCTCGTGTTGGGCCCAGCGTTTCACCGGCGCGAGGGGATGTCCAGAGGAACACCCCTCTCTCAGGGCAGGTCAGGGTCCTGAGGGCGTAAATTTCGGCAGGTCCGTGGGCGGAGGTGTTGCGGAAGGTTTGGGGATGGATTTTCTAACGGCTTGACCAGGTTGGGCTTTATTTCCCGGAAGGCGTGATTCCTTCAGGCACAAGTTCCCTTCCTGCGCTTACATACTGCCCCAGCCTGATGCAGGCTTTGCATTCGTCATGTCCGTTCATTCTCATTGAGTGCCATATTATAACTTTGTATCGACCTGGTCTCGCCCGGAAGCGCCTGAGTGGCGCCTGAGTG